>ERZ773197.53-NODE-53-length-86475-cov-6.553379_pt1 | contig 86475 bp, 88 predicted proteins | sample MGYA00580999_ERZ773197 | MGnify/ENA primary metagenome ERZ773197 (study PRJEB29015, sample SAMEA2738166) | human oral metagenome | biome: human oral; feature: human-associated habitat; material: saliva | place: China | collected 2185 ...
ATGCCCCGATGTGCGTGAGAGCGTCCTCTAGGCTGGGGAACCCGGCGTATGCGGCGAGGGCTTTAGCGAGTGTTTGTTCTAGCCCGTTAGCGAAGTCGTTTTTAGCTTCCTTGATCGCATTGGCAGCGCGTTCAGTGGAGCAGCGAAGCGCGACGCGCGTTTCGAGCTGAGCGGGCCAGTATCCGTGGGCCTTGTAGTAGGCGATAACCCACGCTTTAATTTGCTGGTTAGTGTGGTTTAGTTTTCGGCTCATACGCTCATAATACTACTGGTTATAAGAACGGGCAACACTATTGGTTCTGTAACAAACAGGCACTGTTTAGGACACTCACGAACAAGCCGCATAGCATTAAATAACGACAGTCCTTCGCGCAAGAAAAGGAATCGCAATGCCAGTCCGTCCTTCACGCAAAAACCGCACTAAACGTTCCCCCAGTTCATGGTTACTTCAGCTCACGCCCCTCGAAACCCAAGTCCTCGCATTTATAGTCGAAAACTCGCATGTAACTGACAGTTCGACTGACATGGGCGGTTACGTTCTCAATGACGTAGAAGATATCGCGCGAGCAATCGGCAGCAACGAAAGCGACGTGATCGGAGCGCTTCTCAGCCTCGAAAAACGAGGCGCTATCGAACTGCCTGAATCTTTCCGTAAAAGCATTCATCGCGTAGAAGTACCAGTCCTCACGCCGAAAGGCGAACAGGTTCTCCGCAACTATGCCAACGGCGACACGAGCGAACTAAAAGCTATTGCCAGACAAGTCGGGATAAGCGAAGAAGAAGCCGCACAGATGCTAGGGATGCTGTCTACCTTTGAGCGCCCATAGTTGCGCGTATGCTATTCAGCTACACAAGGGCCGTCCGGTTGTGTGCCGGGCGGTCCTTTTTATCTCGATGCCCGTTCACGCATTGAGCGATGAGAAGGCGGTGTAGCTACTTGTAAGAGTTTTTCCTAATCTGCTACAAGCTACAGAGGCGACTAGAAAGGTAATACTTACAGGGGCTGTTCGGTTTCGTGTCGAACGGCCCCTTAGTTTGTGTGCGATTAGGTTTCGCGTTTCGAGGGGGTCTGTTTATTTCTCGGGAGCCATAGGAACTTCAATGATGTCGGGAGCGCCAGCACGCCAGTAGTTAGCGTTTTTAATTGCTGGCCTAGTAGAACCGTCATAGCGAACGCCCGCGTCCCACTCAGCGACGGTAGGGATATGAACCGTGATGACATCAGTCGTGCGGTGCTTAACGTGCTTACGATCCTCCAAGTACCGGGGCTGCACGTGGATGAGACCTAGAGACGAAAGCGTGTGAAGGTCGCGAGAAATAGTCCTAACAGAGCATGACAGGTGCGCGGCGAGGGTTTCTTGGCTACAGCAAAGCTGTTGTGTTTTTTCACCGGCATATTTAGCAAGAAGTTCTAAGAGCCTAGTGAGTCGTGGCCTTAGTCCGATATATGGAGCTAGTTCACCCGCGTTGATGAGCTGTTGTACGCACATGGGGTACTTCCTTACTGACTGTTGTTACGTGTTTACACGGGGCAGATTAGTCGCGTGTTTTTATTGGGACAACTGGTAAAACCGGAGTAGAACTATAGGGAAGAGCACTATAGGGAAGAGCACTATATATACCTTTAGTGAATAGAAGAAGAATAATGAAGAATAACCCCCTCCCCCCATGTGTGGACGCAGTGCGACTGATAGATCTACCGCCTAACGGCGGGGGAAATATTTTCTCAAATGCTTTTAGAGTTGGCGAACAGGTAGTGGCGCGCGTCAAGGTCTCGTCATGGCAGATTGCAGGAAACTCTTAGCTGGAATCGCGTGGTAACAGTTGCAAACACTGTGGTTACGTGGGATTATTTTCTTAACTCCTCGTGAGTTAAGAAGAATTTGCGTTAGGCCCGGTTGGTTCATTCCAACTGGGCCTAAAAATTTTTTCCTCCCCGTGTTTGTCAGACCGGGAGAGCGGCTATAGCCTATGAAGCACGCAATGATTCTTCTTAATACCAAGGAGTATTTTTTATGTCCCGCGCACTAATCCGTGCAGCTAAAAGCATCGTCACCGTCATCGCAATGACGTTCAAGGAACAAGATATTCTCTTCTATCTCGTTAAAAACGCTAACGAGAACTCGTGGCAGATTTGGAAGAGCCTAGACACGATGTCCCGCGAGATCGGATGCTCAAAAAGCTACCTTGAGAAAGTATTCAAGCGCTTCAGGGAACTCGGCCTCATGCACACCCAGCACCGGTACTGGACAGACGCTCGCGGCGTGAAGCACCGCACTAGCGCAGTACACACGATTCACATTCCAACCATTGAAATGTGGCTCGAAGGCTACCGTTACGACGGGTCAACACGTAAGCCCGTAACCATTAACCGTTTCGGCCCTTGGGAACCGCAAGCCCCTGAGCTTATTCTCCTTGAACCTGTTACCGAGGAAGAGATCGAGTCTCCCATTGAGCAGGTTGCTTCCGCTGTTCGTGACGTGGTTGCCTACGTTCGTTCCACTAGCGAAGAGCGTGCGGCGATTAAGGAAGCTCGCGCTCGTAAGCGTGAGAAGCGTATGAATGCTCGTAAGCGTGAACGTGTCCTCAAAGCGGAAGCAGCGATGCAGGCCCGCGCGCGTAACGGGCGTTCTAAGCGAGAGATCGTTATGGCGTGTATGCCTCAAGGCGTGGGCGTAGAAGCATGGACTGACACGCAGATCGAGGACATGTACCAGCTCGTCCAAACTCGCCTCAACATCGGGTGGATGCACGTAGAAATCGCGTCAATCCTCAGCGAGGGTATGCCCTCCAACGTGCATAACATGTTCGCTTTCCTCCGGTTCCGCATGGAAAACAAGATCAACCCCAACGTGTCGCCCGCCCAGAAGCAGGAAGCGGCCCGCAAGCAGGCAGAAGAAGCTCGCAGCAAGCAAGACGCTGCCGTAGAAGCCATGCTCAATGCCGAAGAGGACGCGGAATCGCGTGAACGCAGCCGACTGTTCGACATGTTCTATGAGCAAGTACGCTGCGCTAACCCCTCTATGTCGCCTCGTCGCGTGGGCGCGGCGGCGAACATTCTCGTTGCCGAGCACTTTACAAAAACACTCGCTGTCGCCTAAAACTGCAAAAACCGCAAAACACTACCATCTGTTGCTAACATTGTGGGCATGGCACAACTTTTTGAGGGCCTGCTCACCGTCGCGGAAGCAGCCGAAAAACTAGGAATCAGTCGAGAGACACTTAAAAACTGGACTCGACAAGGAAAACTCACCGCGTATCAGTCCCCCGGCGGGCATTGGTACTACAGGGAAGCTGACATCGACCCAGAAAAGCTCCTTACCGTCGTCCCAACGGAAAAGGACTAAGTACGATGAACGCTCCCATCAACACCGCAGTACTCGCCAAAGACGCGCGAAACATTGGCCTCACCCCCATCAGCGGGTGCCCCACGCCCGACGCGCTCAACAGTGTCGTCGCAGCATGGAACGCTTTCCGTAAGGAAGGTGGGAACTGGCGTGACGCAGTAGGTTTCGCAGCCAACAGTGAAGGTCACGTGTGGGTTGTCGTTAACCCCGGCGCGAACACAGGATTCGACCTGTGGGACTTCATTTCCAAAGACATCGCCGCCCAGTGGGGCGATATCACAAAGCACCTCGCGCGCAACAAGCGCAAACCCCTCCTTGACGCTCCATCTCCCGCGTCTATCAGTGACCTCGTGGTTGATATCCCCATCCAGACGTTCCCGGCGTGCGCTCCGGCGAACCTGATCGCAGCATACGGTGGCCCCGTCCCGCAAGAACCTATGTCGCAGCCCGCCCCCATGCCCGTGGCGGTGGAGCCTGAGCCGATGCCCGTAGTGGAACCTGAGCCGGAGCCTGTCATGCCCCCTCAGCCCGAGCCTATGTCTATGCCTGTGGTTGAAGAGGCTCCCGTCATGGTGCCCGCACCCGTCATCGAACCGGTAGTGCCCGAACCTCAGCGTGTAGTGGAACCGGCAACAGCCCCCACCCCGCAGGTTCCCGTGATGCCTGCCCCCACCGACATGCCCATCCACATGCCGCCCCCGCAGCCCGCGCCGCTCACGTACAGTGACGGAGACGAACTCACCGGGTTCCTCGACGAAGAAGCAGACACCTCACAGTGGGTGCTCCGCAACCTCATCACCGGGGAAACCTACCCGGTTCCCACGCACCCGGCGATCATCGGACGCTCCCCCACGTCCAGTGAAATCCCCGTCGGACACGGTGACGCGAAGCGAGTCATTAGCCGCCACCACGCGCGCCTCGACATCAACCCCCAGCGTGGAACCATCACGATCACCGACCTTGGTTCCACGAACAAAACGAAACTCGGCTCACACGTGCTCTCCCCCAACGTGCCCGTGGAAACCAGCCTGCCCGTACACTCTCTCCTCCTTGGAGACATCCCATTCGAGATCATGGAGGAACTGTGAGCATCACCGACATTGTCTCCACCTACACGAACGTTAACGGCAGGCGAGAAAACCAAGACACCTACGCGGCAGCACTGTTCGAGGCCGCAGGGCATACCGGCATAGTCGCGCTCGTCGCAGACGGCGTTGGCGGTGAAGGCCCCAACGGTCGCCTCGCGTCCATCGGCGCGGGGCAAACATTCCTCGACCTCGTAGCAACCGGGAACGTAACAGACGGGCAGCTCGTCCAAGCTGTCGCCCGCGCACACCAGAAAGCACGCGAAGCAGCAGGAAACACGACCCTGACCGTGTTACGTGCCTACATGGGCCGCTACACCATCGTTCACGTCGGAGACTCGCGCGCCTACATGCTTAAAGCCGGTGCGCAAGCCCTCCAACTCACCCGAGACCACAGTAAGCTCGCTGAACTACGTGAACGCGGCGTTGAAATCACCCCCCAGATTCACGCGAAATACCGCAGTAGCATCACCCGTGGCCTCGGGCACCGAAACGCAGAAAAAGCTCGCCCCGACACCTACGTTGGCGAATACTCCGCTACCGACAGTTTCCTCCTATGCTCAGACGGCTTCTGGCATGAGTTCGAGCGAGAAAACAACTACCTCCCCGGTAATGCGCAAACCGGCCTTGAAACCCTCGCAGGAAGGGCCGTCGCGAACGGGGAAAGCGACAACATCACAGCAATCCTCATCAACGCCGGAGCACTACTATGACCACGCCACGACAAGTAGGCACAACGTTCCTACATGGGCGCTACCAGATCGACGCGCTCATGCACGACGGCACGTTCAGCCGCGTCTACCGCGCCTACGACACGAAACTCCAAAAACCCGTCGCACTCAAAGAAGTCGCAGCCCCCGAAGGCTCCTACCGTGGACGGCAACTCCTCCAAGCCCAGAAAGTCCTCGACAGTCTGAAAGCTGAAACCCAGCTCATGCAAGGACTCTCCCACGCTGGAATCCCCCACATCATCGACGTTCAAGACGACACGGAAACCCCCGGCGGACTGTACAGCGTCCTCATGGACTTTGTTGCGGGAACATCCCTCGATAAGGTTGCGAAAAACGCTCCCGGCGGGCAACTCCCCGAAGATTTCGTCGTCTCCAAAATGACGCAGCTCGCTCTCATCTTGATCTACCTACACTCACTGCCCGAGCCGATCATCTACCGCGATCTCAAGCCCGGTAACGTCATGCTCGACAACGGTGCGATCAAGCTCTTGGACTTTGGTATCAGCGAGCAAATCACCCCAAACAACTACACGAACCCCCAAGCGGTCGGCACTCGCGGCTACGCGCCCCCCGAACAGCGGACAACCGGCGCACCACTCGACCCGCGTAGTGACATCTATGCGTTCGGCATGACCATGTTCGTGCTCCTCACGGGAAGGCTCCCCCAAATGGACAGTCAAGGACTACCCCTTGGGCCTGTGAATGCGAGCGTCATCAACCCCAACGTATCCCCCGCTCTTTCGCGCGTCATCGCACGGTGTGTTGCCACGCAGCCCGAGCGCCGCTACCAGTCCATGACGGAAGTCGTCGCCGCCCTATCGACCTACAAGCAGACCGACGAAAAGCATGTGAAAGCAGCGAAAAGCCGCGTGCGCGCGATCATGGCGTTCGCCGTGGCTGGCCTCCTGTGCTTTGGTGGCGCGGGCGTGTCCCTCGCCTACGGGTACAGTGTGGAATCCAGTTCCTACACGGCCCTCGTCGCGTCCGCCGAGAAAGCTGGAACCGTAGACGGGTGGGCGAAAGCTATTGAAGCTAAGCCCGGCGACATTGATAACTACTTCCACGCTATCGACGCGGCAATCCAAGGGGACGGCGTTTTCACGTCACAAGACGAAAGCACTCTCATTCCCCTCGTCCGCGACAACGTGAATGAGATTCAGAAGAACAAACGCTACCCCGAACTCGCATACCGTATCGGAGAAGCCTATTGGTTCTTCTATCAGGGGGACGGCGGCGCTTCCGGCCTCACCCTGTCAGCACCGTGGTTCAAGGACGCTATCGACGGTGGCTACAACACACAGCAAGCCACCGCCCTATATAACCTCGCCTCGTTCAACCGTGATATCGCCTCAGCCGTACAAACCGGCGGCGACACCGGCATGTACCGCACGTACTGGGATAACCTCACGGGCCTCGACACATCCTCAAGCAGCGAAGTCATCCAGCTCACGGTCTTGAACTACGTCCTCGACTCCATCACGTCTAACCCGTATGGTCTTAAAAGTGACGGAGTGACGAAGGACGACATGGATAAGCAAGTGCAGCGCGCCCAAACCTACCTCACGCAGCACCAAGGCTTTAAGGCCGGTCGCCCCCAAGAACTCGCTAAAGAACTCGCAGGGAAGATCGACAAGACGAAAGCAACCATCGCGACGCTCTTCCAAGAGAACGGGGAACAAAAATGACGACCTACACGATCACGGCGCTCGTCCTCGTATTCCTCGCTCTCACGTTCTTGTTCACGGCAGCGTTCCTCAGTATCCGCTGGGACCTGAAAGCCATGCGTAAACGTATCTCTGGCGCTACCTACCGTGACGCGGTGAGCGACATTACGCGCATGGTGCAAACCCAAAGCGCAACAGACACGTACACGCGACTCGCGGCACGAAGCGCAGGCGAACAGATGCCTCACCTGACAACAGGCAACCTTGCACCCGTAACCGGTGACATCACGCCTCCGCCCGTCATCACTGTTCCGCAGCAAGAGCCTCCACGGGTAGAACCCACGCTCCCACCCGTCACGCCCCCTCAGCCCATGCAGGTACAGGCCACACCCGAACCACAACCCGAACCCAAGCCAACACCAATCCAAGAGGAGACCCCAAGTAACTACGAAGAACTCCCCACCTCGTTCCTAGAAGCCCCACAAGGCGCAGGAAACGAAGAAGAACACACGAACTTCCTTGACGAAAGCGCTCACGTAACCCCCGAGAATCCCCTTGAGCGCGTATTACTAATAGAAGAACTGTCCAGTTGGACCGCAAACTAAAGGACAAACCAGACATGATGAAGTACTCGACGCGCACAACAGCGGCGCTCGCACTTTTCGCCACAGTCACAACCTCGCTGCCCGCGACCGCGCTCCCCGCAACCACCGCGTTCGGCCTAGCGCCCGCAAGCGCCCCATCCACGCCGGAAACAGCGCGCACAGCAACAGACAACGGCGTGGTCGGCACCATTACCGACGTGACCCCCGACGCTCCCACGGCCCCGCTCACCGCATACGCGCAGGCCCCCACACTGAAGGTCAAACTCACGCTCCCCGCAGGTCAAAGCCTGTCCAAGGTCACGTTCAACGGGGACGAAAACCCGCTGCCCGTAGACGGTGACACAGTGACCGTGAACCTCGCGAACGCGCCCACCCAGAACTTCGATGAAGCGGCCATCGCCGTACACACCACGACCACTGGCGGTCTCCCCAAGCGAGCAAATCTCAAGTGGACGCTGAGCACGGCCATCGGCCACATGTACGACACGATTGCCCCCACCATCAGCAGCGTCTCGGCCAGCGGGTGCGGAACCAACAATGCGGACGATTGCGAACTCTCCACGTCTGCTGTCACGTGGACTGTGCGCGTCAATGACGCAGCAACCCCCGGCTCATCCGGCCTCGCCCGAGCCGAACTGTTGAAGGACGGGAATGTAGTCCAGACCGTAGACCTGTCCGGCAACACGGATAAGGTCACTAGCTTGTCGATCACAGCTCCCGGCTCCTACAAGGTTCGCGCTTTCGACAATGCTGGTAAGGAATCCACTATCGACTTCCCTCAAGGTCAGGTCATTCCCCCGGACGCGGTTAACCCCGTTCTTGACCTCCCCGCGCAGGTTGCTGGCGCACGCGAAATTGACGGCGTGAAGTACATTACCGACCAGCTCACCGGCGACCTTGAGTTCAAGTTCCACGACGACGGTGCTCTCAAGCCCGCGTACATGACGTTCACTCTCGACGGCGTTGCTCTCACTCCAGAGCGAGCATCCGCAACCGAGTACAAGTTCAAGATTCCCCAGTCCACGATGGAAGATAAGCACGCTCACGTACTCTCGTTCTCCGGGCATGATCGTGCGGGAAACACTGTCTCGTGGAGCGCGAACCTCGCGTACTCGCCCGCCCAGTCGGACTACAAGCTCACAACAAGCTCTAGTGACGTGTTCACCCCAACCCCGTGGGGCGTGTACACGAACAAGCACGGCATCAGCGTGACGTTCACTCCCACTGACGGCTCCCCCATGCCGTACACACTTAAAGACGCAAGCGGCGTAAACAATCAGGGCGCAGACCTCACTATCAACGGGGATACGCTCACTATCCGTAACGGTGACGTGGACAACGTTGAAGTCACTGTCCGTGACGCTGTAGGACGCGAAAAGCGCCTCAACGTCGGTGACATTCTCGGCTGGCCCCACAAGCACATCTACTCGTCGAACGCACCCACGTTCGCGCTCGACAGTGACAGTTACCTCCCGTATGCGAAGTCCCTCACGGATTTTGCCCCCAAGACGGCGACCATGCGTGACGCGAAGGGCATCAAGAAGTTCAAGGTGTCCGTTAACGGTATTACCCTCGCTGAGGGCAACCCGAGCGCGGAAGAAAACAAGCCTGTCCCCGTCAAGCAGGTGACCTTGGATTACGCGCGCGCAGCCGGACTACCTGACGGCACGTACCAGATCACGTTTGATGTCACTAACCTTGCTGGCGCGACCTCGACAAGCACTGCAACCGTCACCATCGACAGTACTGCCCCCGTGATTTCTGGGTTTACGATCACTGACCCCACGTATGCGCCCGGTAAGACCATCGGCGGCTCTGACTCCCGTTATGGGTTCTTTGTCACCGGGAAAATGAAGGTCGCAGCGCACGTCACTGAAACCGGTTCCGGCGTAGATAAGATCACCTACACGCTCCGCTCCTCGGACGGCACCACTCACACTGTGGAAGCCGCCGAAGGTGCAACTATTGACATTCCTGACGGGTTCAAGGGATTCGTTTCAGCAGTGGCCTCCGACAAGGCTCGCAACCTGTCTCTCGTCGCCCAGCCTGACGGTCTCGTGTCTGAAAACGGGAACACGACCATCACCGCTAACGACGTGAACATTGCCCTCCCCGAGCCTGTTACTCACACTCGCAGCGGTCTTGGTTTGTACCGCGACAGTGTGAAGGCAAACCTCGAAGCGAGCGCAGGCCACTCCGGTTTGCGTCACGTCGCATGGGGTATTGGCGCTGACACTCTCGGGGACGCGACCGTAGACATTGACGGCCACGTGTCCAACCCGCAAGTACACGTCACTCGCACAGACAAGAACCTCGTCACCGGCATCACTATCCCCCTCGAAGTGAACGGCGACCACGAGAACACTGAAGCGTGGGTGCGCGTAGAAGATAACGCTGGCGGCTCCGCCGAGAAGCGAGTCCAGTTCTCTATCGACGCTACCGCCCCCGAAATGAGCGTCACGTTCGACGTGAACAACGCGAACAACATGTACAACACCGACCGCCACGCGACGATCAAGGTGCTGGACGCGAACTTCAGCCCCGACCTGTTCAAGATCAGCGGGCAAGCCGGTGAGCTTGGCGCATGGACCCAGACCGGGGACATGTGGACCAACACTATGACGTTCGCTGACAACCGCGACTACGAGTTCTCGCTGGACGCTTCCGATACCGTGGGCCACGCGGCTCAGGGCTTCCATTCTGAGCAGTTCACGGTCGATAAGGTTCCCCCGGTTATCGCAGTGTCGTGGAACACGTATGACGCGCGTTCTGGCCGCTACTACAACCAGCCTCGCAGTGCGACAGTGACCATCACTGAGGACCACTTTGACCCCGCGCTCGTGCGCTTCACTGGAACGGGCCTTGTCTCCGGCTGGTCGCACGCGGGCAATGTCCACACGGCCACGGTCTCATTCCCCGAGGGAGTGAACACGTTCGGCGTGACAAGCTCCGATCAGGCTGGCAATGAGTCGAACGCGGTTAATGAACCAGAGTTCGTTGTCGATACGACGAAGCCCGAGCTGTCTATTGAAGGCGTAACGCAGGGAACGGCCTACTACCAGACCCCTGAAATCCGCTTGTCCTACTCGGATACGAACCTTGATCTCGGTAGCCTCTCAGTCACGCTCACGGGACGTAAGGGCACCACGTTTAAGGTCCCCGTCGTTAACGGTCACCTCGACTTGTCTGTCATTCCCAATGAAGCTAAGTCCGACGACCTCTACACGATGGACGCAACCGTGTCCGACCTTGCGGGCAACAGCAACACCGCTAAAGTCCAGTTCATCTTGAACCGTTTCGGTTCCACCGTGGATGTTGAAGGAACGTCCTACCAAGGCAAGTACGTGAAGGCCCCGTTCGACGTAGACCTGAGTGAAATCACCGTTGAAAAACTCCGCGATGACAAGCTCGAAATCCGCGTCACCTTGAACGGTAAGACCATCGAGGTACCCAAGAACGCGGTGACTGTCACCGTCACTGGCGGCGAAAACGGGGATTACGTGTACCACTACCGCGTGGACAAGAGCGTGTTCAAGGAGGATGGTGCCTACACGGTTCAGGTGTTCTCCCAAACCGAGGGCGGCAAAGACCAGCTTTCGCGACTGTCCTACTCGTTCGTTGTCGATAGCGTGAAGCCTGAGATTCAGGTCAGTGGCATCACTGATGGCGGCTCGTACCGTAAGACTCAGGTCACTGCCACAGTGACGTTGCGTGACATGACCGCAACGGAACTCGTCGCAACGCTTGACGGTAAGGACGTGAAGGCAACCAAGAGCGGGGATGACACGTACACGCTCATCATTCCCCAGTCCGCGTCCGCGCATAACGTTCACTTCAAGGCAACCGATCAGGCTGGCAACGTCAGTGAGGTCACCGTGAAGGACGTGTATGTCAACGCCTCGTGGTTCCGTCAGGCCCTTAACTGGACTGGTCGCCACATCGGTATCGTCGCGGGCGGATTGTTCGGTGTGATGGCCCTCGTTGCGGGTTGGATTCTCCTTGCGGCCCGCAAGAAGCGTGGTGATGACGAAGAATGAGCGTGAAGTACATGCGTGCGCATCGCGTAATATCGTGTTTTAGACGATAAAAACATGATGTAACCGCATACACCATGCTCATGCCTATGGTAGGCTACGAAGTGAGGCAGGTACCAGCAAGTCCAGCCGGTACCTGCCTCAACTCTTACCAAACCAAACCAATAACGCAGACCATAGGAAACGATGCTTACCCCGCAGGTGCGCGAAAAGCGCACAATCAGCACCCTGACGTATATCGGGCGTTACAAGCTGGCTTTGACGCGCTTGTACTCCCATTACGTTCAGGCTCTCCCCTATGCGTGGGATGAAGCGGCCCTGTACCAGACACTCAATGACCTAGCGCCCGTCTGTGCGTGGAAGCTCGACGGCACCGCAACACTTAACCCCCGCCACCTCCGACTCACCGCGCGAGCAGCACTCGATGAAATGTTCCCCATAGACGGGGAAAACAAAGACATTCTCGCCTACATTTGCGAAGCGGCTTTTTGGCGTGAACTTCTCGTTGAAACCCTCGAAGATGAAGCCGGGGAAAAGAGCAGGCTCAAACGCTATACGGAAAACGACGCGAACCTGATCTGGGTTACTGAAAACCGCACGTTCGGGGAAGGAATGCCCGTGTTCCACTCCATGTGGGACATTCCAGACATTCAAGCCTTGTTCTTTGACACTATCGGTAAAGACAATCAGTCTCTCCAAGACTGGGTGAACGCCCACCCCAAGTGGGACATGTGGAACAGTCTCGACGGAGAGTACAACATGGGCTTCGACCACCCGGTGACGCGGGCCTCTGTCGAATGGATGAGCCTCACCGGTAAGTCGTGGACTAAATGGGTGGAAGCCTACTACCAGAATCGTGGCCTCCAACTTGGCAACCTCACCCCAGAGGGCTGCTGGTACACGACGGGCGGCTACTGGCAGATTGACCCCACGCGGGGACGTGAACTCGTAGCGTTCCCCGCTCGTGCTTCCACGCTCCCCTCGGCTGACCTGTTTGGAGAACCCCCGTTCGTCAATATGGGCCTCGTGGGAAACTTGAGTTTAGGCCCTATTTCTCTAGAACTTGGCAATTTAGAAGTATCCGTTAAAGACCTCGATTTGACGGGGGAAAGTGGTGACGCTGAGCCGGTAGACGATTTACCTATCGAGTTTCGGCAGGTCACTGTTCCCCCTCAGTCTGAGGATGACAGGATCATCGTTTATACGATGCCCGTTGAAGCAACAGAGAGGCAGTATGCGTCCCTTAACTACTGACACCCAGCTCCCGGCCCTCAAGGTGAGTGACACGGCCTCTAAGCGCCTCGTAACACCCGCAGTGGCCCACAACGATAAGAAGGATGCTCAGGCGCTACTGGAAGCCCAAGAAGCCGTCCTCGACGCTCAGGCGCGCCCCTACGGTGAAGCAACAGCACTCCTACGCGGCGAGTTCTATTTCCTTGAACGCAACAGTGGCAGTCTCATCGGAGTGCCAACCGGGTTTGTCCCCCGAGCCACCGCGCCCGTCGGCTCCTACTACCACGAAGCCATGAGTGCCCTACTCGGTCACGTATTGGAAGGAACCTACGCCGGGTTGTTCACGTGGGCGGACATGGCTGAACCCGTCCTCGCATTAGAACGCGACTTGTTGAAGTGGGCATTCATGTCTGTAAAGCGGCGTGAAATCGTCGTCCAGTCCCTCCAAGATCAGCTCAATACGCTCATTGAGAGTGGAGTCAGGTGCGCGACGCTAGAAGATGCCACAGGCCGGGAAGTCCTCAGCTTGGCGTACTACCGCAGGGAAGAGTACACGTTCAGCGCATGGGTGGAAGGAATGTCCACCGGGGAACGACCTATCCCCCTGCCCATCCTCGCTGCTATCGCACTGTCTCACCGCGACTACGCGACAAGCGAGCAAGTCATTCGATTCTTGCAAACCCAAATGGCTATCACTGAATACAGGAAGGACTAACCCCATGACACCAGAGGAACTGAAGAAACAAACCGCGTCACTATACGTTGCGCGCCTCGTTGAACATGACCTACCGGGAATTGCAGCCGAAGAACAAGGCAGCGTCCCAGAACTCGTGGAAGCCCTCGAAGTTCTTTCCCCTGAAGCGCGCATCGACCCGCGAGCGCAGCTACGCGACGAAGCGTGGGAAGAATACCTCGAAGAAAGCCGCAAACAACGTAGATACGGGCGACTCGCCCCTAAGCCCGCCCAAGCCGCACGAGTGAAAGTGAGCCACTGATGGATGACGATTTTTGGAACAAGGTTTCGGGAATCTCTGACGACGGTGACGACGAAGAAACGTTCTCTGAACCCGGCTTTTCAGACGATACCGACGACTCTGGCGGGGACGAACCCTATTTTCCCCGCGAAAGCCCTATGCGTCGCAGGCGTTACGCTGAGCGCGCCGGGTACGGCGAGGACGATGAACCCTACCGGCCCCGCTACTACGCGGAAGAAGCCCCGCAGGCCAGTGCGGCACCCCAGTCACAGGCCCCACAGCCCACGGCAGAACCCGCCCCAGCAGTAGACCAGTCCCAACCGAACGAACCGGGCAAGGTTATCGCTGGGAGCTTGGGTGTGATCGCAGTGTGCGCGCTCCTCGCAACATGTTTTGTCGCCGTGAAGAACCATCAGGCAACACAAGACGCGACTCCGAGTGTTGTTGTCACCGAGTGTGCGTCTCCTACGACGCAAGCCCCCACGCCTACTCCTAAGCCGGTAGAAACCACTACAGCAGCCCCCACTACGCAGGCGGCAACTCCGACCGTGAGCACGTCCCCACAGCCCGCATCCCCGACCGACCGGGCCACCATCGACCCCGACTCGCTACAGTTCTCTGAACCTAAGACGGTCACGGGCCTCGTGGTATCAAAGTCGATCATGGAAACCGGCGGGAACCTCATGTTCACCGTCCACCTGTCTGTCCCAGACAGCAATCGGCCAACGATTAACTACGTCATCCCCAAGGGCCAATACGACGGCTATAAGTCCGGGGACCTCATTGAAGTCACCTACCGAGTAGACCAGCACGGTAACATTGCCATTATCCGATAATTCAGGCACACCACCTGCCTGTAAGAAAGAAAGCATCAAGTTAAGACATGGAAAAGTTCGCACTCTCTGACAGCGTGTACTTGAAGGCCCTCCTCGTGGACCCCTCACGCGCGCGACGCGGAGCAGAACCCAACATCGTTGGATACCGCTTCCACGCAATCCGAGACCTCCCCCGAGTCCCCAACTTTGGGACCACTGGCGCGTTCAGCCTCAACAACCTGTACGACTACGAGAATCAAGACCAGTGGCGCACCGTCAACGCGGGCGAAGATTTTGACCTCACCTTGTATGAACTCATCATCTTTGCGTCCCTGCCTGAAATCAGTTGCTCTATCGACGGCCAGAACCCTGAGATCGGCGTAGAACAGCACTTGTCTGTCGTGTTGCGTGAACGCGGCGGCATCCCCGCCGTGAAGCTCGCTCCCGCACGCGGCAGTGGATTCCGGTCTGTGCGCTCCACCTACCCGAAGATCAACGTTCTCACCTGTGAGCGCATCCCCCTCGATGATGCTGTGGGCGCAGTTAACATGCGCGTGAAGCGCGATCTCGCCCCCGAGTTTGAGGGCACGAAGTTCGCTCCCCTCGCTGCTCGACGTGGGCCTTACTCGGCTGGTTCCGCACGCACCCCCGAAGAGCGTCGGCGCGCGCTCGCGGAAGAAGCAGCCAATAAGCTCGCTGACTATACGCGCAACACTTTGGGGATTACCCTCCCAGACGTTGACTGACCAAACGTTTCACCAGTAACCGAGTTCTTCCACGAAAGGCACAGCCGTGAAAACCATCATGCACAAGGTGGCAGCTCCCATGCTGTCGGCGGGCATTGCCCTAACAGCGTTCGTTGGTCTCGCTCAAACGTCCTACGCGGCACAAACTCCCGTTGACGCGGGGATTGTCCGAGTGGACTACACGAGCGACGCTGACACGACACCCGCCCCGCAGGCCCCCACCCAGCAGGCGACCCCACAGTCGAGCCGCAGCCCTATGAGCGTTGACCTGCGCTCAAACCCCTCACGTACCCCGCTTGTTAAGACCGACGACAAGTACAAGAAGGACTTAGAGTTCCTGAAGGGCGGGGCGATTGACAAGCAGAAGTTCCACGAAGGTTATGCGGGCGGAAACGCTACCCTGTGGTGGATTAGCTACATCGTTGGCTGGCTCGTCGCGCTCGTCTTTGGCTCGTTCGCGCTCATTACGATGATCGACCTCGTGTACATCAACTTTGGCTTTACGCGCTCGTTCCTTGGTGGCGGGCACAACGCCTCCGGCGGTTCACCCATGCCCGTTGGCGGTATTGGCGGTATGGGTGGCCCCGCGCCAATGTCCTCATCATCTGGCGGCAAGCAGGGCATTACGTGGGTGACCTCAGACGCAATCAGTGCAGTGGACCTCGCAGAAACCGGCGGACAAGTGCAAATGCCGGGTGCTCGCGCTAACGGCTCCGCTAAGAGTGCGGCAATGATCTACGCGCGGAAGCGTTTTAAGACGATTATTGCCACGGTTGTTGTCATCGTCCTGTTCGTGATTGGCAGCTACGTGCAAGACCTTGGTCTTAACCTTGGTGCGGTCCTCGCGAACCTTGTTGACTACCTCGTCGAAGTCACGATTGGACACTAAGCCGTGTGGATTGTCGATTATGTCAAAGACCGATTCTTCCGAGTCTCCACGGTTAGCGCGGACGCGCAGAAAGCTGCTGCTATCGTCGCTGACCTTCTGAAAACCTTCCAAGAAGCCAACATTAAGCCCGGCGACACGTTGCATATCCGTATCGACCGAGACGTTCTCGCTTATGCGATTGAAGCGTTCTACGACCCTGTAATCACGCAGAACTACATTATCGAGCAAAGCGAAAACGACCCTACTGAGTTTCTTGTACAAACAAGGGAACTACTTTGAGTTTCATTAACCTAAACATGCGGGAAACAGCCCAGAAAACGGGTGTTCCCATCGTCCAGGTTGAGGACATGTTGACCACCTACAGGCAGTGGGCGCTCGATAGGGTGCTCAAGGGTGGGGAAACCGTTTCTTATCTTGGGCTGGTCGAAATGTCTTGCGGGCCAGCGAACTACGGTCTGGCACATCGTCAGCCTCTCGCAGCCCAGTACAAGCAGTTCGCCCGAGAACACGGCTACAACGTCCACAAGGCCGAAACCGTGCTCTCCTACTATGCACAAACCTGCCTAGAGGCCCTAGAAGCCGAAAAGAAACTCGTCTTGCGTGGTGTTGGTGTCTTTCGTATCACCGACGACGGGGCGCTCAGGTTCCTCCGCAGTGCTGTTCATGGGCAGGAAGGCTACGACTACCGTTGTGAAGTTAACAAGGGTATTCGGCAGCGCTACAACATGGCCCGCAGCGAAGAAGAGGACGGTGAGTGAGTCATGCAGGGTGTAACACACCGTGCGGGCGGCGTAACCGCGTGCCTCGCAGGCTACTCGCTCCTCGTCTACAGTGGCTCCCCGCTCGTCGCAGCAGCCCCCGTAGCCTCCCTCGCGTGCCTCTACCCGTTCGCAGTATGGGGAGCAACAGCCTCAGACCTCGATCATGCTCCCGGTGGGCTGTGGGACGAACTCAAGCCCATCGGTCAACGCTCCGGCCAGTCCCTCCCCTCCCAAGACGTAGTGTCACGCACAATCAGCCACGTCCTACACGCCACTAAGCCCCTACGCGGCGTATTCCCCAAAGGAAGTCGCGCAAGCCAGCTAGTGAGCGTCCTCGACTGCAAGCACCGTTCGTGGCAAACACACAGCGAACTCCCCCTCGCTGTAATCCTCTATTTCCTATCAAAACTCGACCCAACAACGGGGAACCTCAGCTCGGCTTTGACGCAGCTCATACTCATGGGTATTGGCTTTGGTCTCGTCGCGCACCTTATTCTGGATTTACTCACACCAGAAGGACTGCCGTTCGCAACCGGCTTGTTCATCAACAAGTTCATCTTGCGTAAGCATGTGCTCCCCGAACGCATCAAGATCATTCCCCACGTCCCCCCAACACAAAAGGGAAAGCCCGGATTCTTCTCAACGGGCGGCACATGGGAAACAAAGATCGTTTTTAATGCGTTACATGCAATCAACATAGTTCTTTTAATTGTGACTGTAGCTAAGCTCGCGGGCTTTGCTCTCCCATCTCTAGTGGTCTGAACCGGAAAGGAAACCAAACGAAAATGACTACGACTCTTGCGGTGAGTAGGCGAGACCAGTCTCGTGCGCTCTACCGTTCCATGATTCTGACGACAATCCTCGCGATTGTCCTCACGCTCCTGACCAGTGTTGGCGCGTTCGCAGCCAACAAGGATGCTTCCGATCAGGCAGACCAAGCTCTGCGCACCACGGTCAGTAAGGAAGTTCAGGGCAACAAATACTCGCTCGAAGGTGGCGGCACCGTTAACGGTAGTGACCTGATTGACACTGAAGGTAACGTCAATGAGGCCATGTTCGGGCGACTCACCAGCGATGCTCGCACTAAGTTCGCCGGTGACCTCCGCGCCCGCACCGAGGTCTACACGAACCCGCAGGCACGCGGCTACGACGACTCTCTTTCTAAGAGTGACGGAGTGACCAAGGAAACCGCGTCCAACTGGATTAGCCAGTTGAAGAACACGTCCGGTATGGCAACCGCGTGGACGAACGCAATCAACAGTTCCTACAACCCCGTTGACTTGGAGAACGGTCGTAACGCGATCTTCCCGCTCCTCGGCGGTATCTCAACCGGTTCGGGTGCCCTCGTCTACTTTGTCATGGCGCTCGTGACGTTCCTGTGGGTGTGGAACCTCGCTATCCTCCTCGTTCTCTCTGGCTTCATTGGTAGCGGCGGTAAGGTCGGCACCGCAGTGTCGAAGGTCGGCTACTTCGCTACCCGCGCGTTCGAGAAGGGCAACCAGAACAGCAAGAACCCGCTTCTGATTCTCGTGAAGGAAATGGGTATCACGACGTTCGTGGTGATCTTCATCGTCACTGGCGTGACCAGCGGAATGTTCTCTAGGTTCTTCGCTTGGGCCATCGACGTGATTACTTCAATCGGTCAGGGTATCGGCTGATTTTCCTTGCATGGCTTCCCCGGTTTTGGCACAGGAAAACTGGGGAAGCCATGCGGCTACCCACATGCAGGTGAAAGCTCCACAAATCCCATGAACACACAAACCAGAACACAACGACTCCCCCGCATTATTCTCGCCCTCCTGCTCGCAGTGGGCGGCTTCCTCATGTCCAGCGTCCCCGCGCACGCTGATGACGCAGTGAAATCAGTGGTCGCTATCGCCCAAAACGACGCAAACATTCAAGGCATCGTCTCCACCAGTAATGACTCGCTTAAAAAGCGCAGCATCAACATCCTCGAATACGACGCTAAAGCCGGGACAGTCAGTTTCGACTATGCGACCTACAACCAGCTCACGAACGCTGACAAGACTAAGTTCATGCAGACCGCCCTTAACGCCACTGCTCAAAGCGGTCTCGCAACCCCCCGTAAAGCAAAGCTCTACAACTTCATTAAGCAGCAAGACACGAAGATCACGAAGAGCATTGACACCGTTAAGGCCGAAGCCTCCGGCAATCAAGATCAAGCCCTCACGTTGGCTCGCCCGTGGCTCGCTCCCGTCGGAGTCCTACTCGGCGCTATCGCGCTAGTCGTTGAAGCCCTCATCTACCTGTCAGCGCTCCTCGACATGGCTTACCTGATTTTCCCAGGCGTACAGTCCTACCGGGAAAACGGCGGAAAAATCCGGTCGAAGCTGTTCAGTAGCGCCGCGATCAACGCGGCCAGTGAAGGCGCAGCAAATGGACGCAACCCAATGGTCTATTGGGCATTGAAGCGTCTCCCGGTTCTCATGGCGGCGTTCTTTGTCACCGCGCTCCTCGTGTCCGGTGGCCTCCTGACCGTCATGGGATGGGTATTAAAGATGTTCGACGCATTTATGGGCATGTTTTAACCGTAGAAGTTTTCGCGCGACAAACCTCAAACCAGTAAAGGCACATAGCTTATGAATATCACCGCAAAAAATGTTCTACGCATGGCCCGTAAGGGCGCTGTGCGCATGGTGACCGCAACAACCGCTACCGTTATCGCACTGGGAATGGTGATCGTCCCCGGTGCGCTCGCGGACGATGCCCCCACGGGCGGTAGCGCGTCGAGCCGTACCGCAGCGGTCATTAACCTTGCGAAGAATAAGAGCCTCGCTGATTCCGGTGTCGCGAACCTCAAGCCCGAAGAGCTACGTATTCTCGGCACTTACGTGTCGAACTTCTACGTCCCATTCCAGTCGCAGTTCAACTACAACGGCAGTATCCAAAAGAAGGACAAGGAACAGCAGGACAAGACGAAAGAAAACATGACCACGGCCCTACAGAACACCGTGGGCATGAGTAAGGACGCGGCGGAAAGTGTCGCGAACTATGTGATCGGGAACGTCTGGAAGGGTGGCGCAGACCTACAGTTCGCTTACACGAACGGAGATTATGCGTCAGACGCAAACTGGACGACCGAGAACTATCCGACTGACTGGCGCACGTTCCTCGCTATGGTGTCCGGTGGCGCTGGCGGCGAGGATGTCATGGAAGATACCGTGCTTCCTAAGAACTCCCCCGCTTATAAGGCAAAGTGGAATGCTCTCGTCTACAACGCGGGCGGTAAGACCATCCCCGCGTTCGTGTGGGACCCCTCGGGTAAGAACCTCACCCCCAGCGTGATCGCCCTCTATCAGGCGCTCTCTATGGCAAACCTCAAGCAGGGATACGGTTCTTCCCTCGTTGACTTGTACCAGAGCGACCTCGACTTCACGAAGGGCGCAGACCAGCAGAGCGACAGCATTGACATTGAAGCCGTCAAAAGCGCTTTCCAAGACGCAAGCAAGGCTGTAGCGCTCACCGCATACAGCGGGAAAATGGCAATCAGCCCGTTCGGTGACCTCGTGTATCGCGGCCCCAACCACACGTGGGTTGCTATCCCCGCGTCCATGAACCCCTCCACGTGGATGAAGGTTGACGGCTCGAACATCTCTAAGCCGGGCGGCGCATACAACACGGTCAGTTTCCAAAACTTTGTGCTCTCAAACCAAGCTGTCCAGTTGGGAAGCGCGTCGAGCGGGCAGAGCACGTTCAACCTTGAGTACGCGCAAAAGCGCATTACGGAAAGCCTCATTGACGCGCCCTCATACAAGCCTTTTGGAGCGTTCCACTCCACTGTTCAGGTCGGGACAAGCGAGTGGAACTTCCCGAACGATAAGTGGTTCTTCCAAGGCGCTGACTCGTGGGACACGTTCTTGGACGGAGTTAAAACCGGCTGGGGTGAACAGCTTAAGAAGGCTGGCCTCAACGATGTTTCCAGCGGCCTCTTTAACGGCAAGCGCAACACCATGAACATGCTGCGCATCGGCGGTGAAGTCCTCACCCCCAGCGCTGGCGCATCCTCAACGACCCCCTCTGATGTCATGTGGGTTGGCGCGCATCCGGGGAACAACTCAGACCCGGTGAAAACCGTGAACAAGATGATCGTCCTCGACGACATTCAAGCGTTCAAGGGTGATGTTCCTGCTGACGGCATGTATCAAGACGCTATCGGTAGCGACGGGAAGCCGTTCGCGAAGGCCCGAGACATTGACTCTAAGGCTGTCTCTAGCGCGTGGGAGAAGGTTCTCGACCCCTCGTCGAACCTCACGCAAACCGCGTCCGCTATGCCTAAGCCGACCGCTGTGAGTCTCTACTCGTCCTACGTTCTCGCAGCATTTGGTGACACGAGCGCACTGCAAAAGCTCGGCTGGAAGTACAACAGTGACCTGCCTCCCGTTCAGTCGAACTTGAAGCTCACTGTCGATGAGCAGACCGCAGCAAACGAGAAACTAGCGAACCTGACTGACTACTCGCTTGCACTGTTGTCCCCGAATTGGAGCCACACGGCGTACAAGTCACAGCTCCTCACCATGATTGCCGGTAGCTTCATGCTCCGCTGGCACTCGGACATGACGGGCACGCAGACTATCGGCGTGAATCAGGGAACCACGAAATATGTCGGTTTCGCTGGCTACGTGTCCACACCGAACCTGCATGACTTGTCGTGGACAGACTCTTTCGTGACCCTGTACAACCGGTACTTGTCGTACTTGCTCGTGTTCGTCGCAGCCATGCTCGGCGTGTTCGCGTTGGTTCAGATGATTTCCATACGGCGAGCGGTCATGAGCTTCATCATTTTCTTCATCGTCGCAGCGGGCGCTATCCCCACGTTGAACTACGTGATCGACCAGACGAACGCTTACAGCGGGAAGGTTCTCAGCGAAAAGTTCACGTACTGGGCGCTCGTTACCCATCAGGCATACTCCTCCGAGATCGACAAGGCAGCTACCGGCGACGACTACGGGAACTACCTGCAAACCGTGTTCAACAACGCGGCAGACATGTCCGGCTGGGTGAGCGACGGTAGTGACGGGAAAGAAAACGAGATTTCTAACCGTGGTGGGGAGAACATTCTTCTCAAGTGGCAGTCCCCGAAGAAGCGCACCGCTGTAGAGTTCGGCTCCGACCTGAGCCGCGCTGTCGCCTCCTCCGATTCACTGTCGCGCCTGTTGAAGTCCTCCACTCAGAGCGCATACGGCGGGGAAACTTTCGTGAGCGACCCGAACTCAACATACCTGTACCGCTCCTACGTGGATATCGCGAACCAGTCCCGTTACACGTACCTCGGACTGTCTAAGACCCGTGGTGACGGTAAAGCCGCGTACAACAAGACTCCCGACATGAGCGCGTGGACTGAAAGCATGAAGGACGCTTACGACAAGTACCCGGATACGTTGACCGCATACGCGGGCGCCGGGTACGCGAACAAGCCCTCCGGCAACAGTGACCCCACAACACTGTCGTACATCACTCCCGTCATGGCTTCCAAGATCGTCAACGATCACATTGGTGACGCATCGAAGCTCGACAACCTCACGTACAGTCAGAACGTGGGTATCCCCACTGGGGCATACCAGTTCAGCCTCGGCGTGTACACGCAGGGTAAGAGTGCGCGCGACCAGATCAAGGAGCAAAACCCGGCTGGGTACAACCCGGATAATGAGCCGTACTCGGATGCTGACTACAACAGTCTCGGCGCTTTCGGATTGTTCACTGAGTCCCCGTACTACCACTTCTCTTGGTACAACTTTGACCACGGTCTGTCAGCCGCACCGAACGCCGCTAACGGGTGGAAAGACATGCTGCTGTCGGCCCCAGATCAGGGGTACTTCTACAACAACAAGTCCGGCGACAAGGATGCGGATGCAACCATCGACAATAACGGTGAGTTGAAAGACTACCTCGGCATGAAGGAACTGTTCACCTACACGATTCCTTACCTGAAGGCCGCGAACAATGTTGTTGTCGAATACGACAAGAAGTACAGTCTGCGCACGTACAACAACCTACCGTTCGAGCCGGGCCATGACGACGAGTACAAGGACAATCCCGAGAACCGCCAAAAGTACTGGCAGAACGTGAACGTTTCGCAGCTCGCGGCGATGTACAGCCCGTGGGTAGACCAAATGTACGAGGCCGGTTACGCAGCCCCGACGAAGGTCTATGCGAACGGCGTGACCTACACGGTGAAAGACCCCTTGAATCCGGCTTCCTACCCGGCTGAGCGCCCGATGGTGTTCTCCCCCTCCGAGATGACTGCTTACGGTCTCACCGAGTCTGACCTGACTCCCGTTGAGTCTCGCATCATGCGCGTCTTGCGGAACACTAAGACCCCGTTCTTGGACCTGTTGAACTACTACACGTTCCAAGACAACGTGCTCAACTCGTCTGCCGCAATGATGACCACGTTCGAGTTCAACCAAGTGTTCTCAGACGCTACTGTTTTGGGCGTTCAGACCGGTAGCCAGCTCTACCCGCAGGCATATGAGTTGAAGAACTTCAGCTTTGACGCTTACATGCGCCTCATGCTGGCGAACTCGCTGCAAAAGCCCGCATTACTGTCGTCGAATGATACGAACTTCTACCAACAGGTCATGCAAGAGTCGTCGATCACGACCGCGATCATGCTCCTCGCGGTGGACGTGACCAGCATCTACGTGGTTCCGCTCCTCAAGTACGGTGCGATCATCGCGATTGTTTTGGTTGCGATCTTGCGGTCTATGGCCTCCGCGTGCCGCGTGAGCGACGAGAAGGCAACAAGTGGACTATGGAAGCACGTGTTGCGACCCATCCTCGCTATCGGAGTGATCGGCTTTATCCACGTCGGCATCATTTCCCTCCTGATCGGTAGTCCCGCGAGTGGCGTGACCGGACAGTTGGGTAACAGTATGGCTGTCGGTGACCCGGTGTTGCTCCTGCTCATTGTCGCTGCGCTGAACGTGGCTATCTCCATCGTCTATTTCATCCTGCTACGCGCGTCTACGAAGGAAATTGTCGCGTCCGCTAAGGTCATTGGTTCTAGCCTTGCGGCTGCGGGTTCAAGCCTCGCTGACATGGCGCGTAGCGGCATGAGCCGTATGCGTTCGTTCGGTGGTGGCATGGCTGCTGGCGCGGGCGTTGCTGTCGCTGCGGGCCGTGGTGCTGGTAGCGCGGCGGTTCGTGGCGCTCAGGGTGTTTCTAGTCGCGTGAAGGCCGCTACCGCTGTCCACGCTGAGGCGGACGAGCCTCGCGATAAGACGAAGGCCGCTGACTTCAATAAGCAGACCCTTAAGGGCGATACTGCGAATGACCCGGCGAAGAAGAAGGAAAAGAAGCAGGTCATCGAATCGAGTATTTCTAAGGGCCGTAGGACCATTCAGTCGAACGCTGATTCTAAGAAGGCGTAACCGTGCTGATCGCGTTCTTATTGTTCATCCTGTCGCTGGGACTTAAATGCGCGTCCCTAGCTTCCAGAGCAGCGTTTAACGTCGCTTTGGCGGCTGGGGGCGAGCAAGCCCCTAGCGCCGTGCTGCGAAGTGCTCGTGCGGGCGTGTGGAAGCTCTTACGGTTCTTTTCGCGCCTCGTGGATGCCCTGAACGCTCTCATTGTCGCCTCGTGGCTTACGTTCGTTGCCGCTGTCATGGCAGCACTCCTCGCAGTGAACACAAGCGTGTTCCTCCTGACTCAAGACCCTGAAGTACTCAAACAGCTTGGCTCCACGTCGGCTGGCGTGAAAAGCGGCCAGAAAGGCGGGAACCAAGGCGGAGAGTATTCCAGCGGCCAAGGCGTACCCGCTGTCGCAGCCTCCCCCAATCAGATTGGCTTAGCGATTGTCGCTAACGCGAAATGGGCAAGCAGTCAGAAAAACTACACCTACGACTGGGGCGCTCGCGGGCCAAACGGTTACGACTGTTCAGGCTGGGTGTCCGCTCTCCTCCTCATGAGTGGGTGGACGATGGACGGCTCCGGTAAAGCCGTGCAGCTTCCCGCTGACCAAGACCGCGTTATCGTCGGCAAATCAAGCGCCGACCAAGTGACAAGCAAACTCTCCGCTTCCTCTGGCACATTCCGCGCAGTATCACGCCCGTTCAACGGTGACGTGAACTCCCTGAAGCCGGGAGACATTATCAGCGGCCCCGGCCACGTGGGTGTCTACATTGGTGACGGATGGATTAGTCACGCTTCCACGCAAGGCGCTCACGTGAAGAAAGGCCCCTCGGCTGACTCTGAGGACATCTCCGATGTTGGCTTCCAGCAGGGGTATTTAACGCAGTGGGTGACGCATTATCTCCGGTTTGAGTGACCACTAGAAGCGTATAGCTATACGCGAATGGAGGCACAGATGCATAAAAGGCTCAAAATGCACGGGGCCGAGACCTCGAAGTGCGCATATATGGTGCATAGTTACGCGCAAGGTTCGTCTCGCCCCACATTGAAGCCCCAAAAGAAACCCCCTGTTACGCGCCCGGCCATACTCCTATAAAATAGGTACACTATGGGTTAGTATGTTAAATAGACTCAACGAACCATCACATCAACCGAAAGCATAAGCATGAGCGACAACCTCACAGACCAGTACGACTACCATCCCCGCACCGGGGATGAAACCCTCCGCATCCCCCTCGGCTTAGAGTTCCAGCCCGCAACGACAATGGCTGACTCTAAACACCAGCGCCGCATCGCAGCGATGATCGCCTTACCCGTGACCGCCGTTGTCTGCCTCGCCTGCCTCGCGTGGGTTCCTATGGCCGCTCTCATCAAGGTTCCCCTGTTCCTCCTCGCTATCCCCCTCGCTGTCCTCTACGCTTGCCGTTTCCTCCTCCTCGATGAACGCACCGTGCGCCGCGCATGGAAAGGCATGAATGAACGAGACCTCATCATGCCCGAAGGCAAGCTCTGGGGCATTTACCGCATCGACGACGACGCTCCCTACATTTGCTATTTCGTCGGCGGACAAATCGGCATCTACCTCCTCGCCCACAAAGGCATGACCGTAGGCCGCACACTAAGCCGAGACGTAAACGCAAACTGGGACGGCCTCGCAGACGCATACCAAGAAGCCGGGAAACGCAACATCACCGTCCGACACATCGACTTCATGGGCACCCTCGACGACCGGCCACGCTTTGAGCGCATGTACACCGACCTCGCACAAGCCCCCAACGAGGACTTTCGTAACATCGGGACCGCAATCATCGCGAACCTCGAAGAAGAACAACGCGGCTCCCGCACCCCCAGTGACGTGTTCTGCCTCTCGCTGGACGCTTCCCGCGCGTCCGCAGAAGCCCTCATCGAAGGCTACCGGGCATTCTCGTCCATCCTCATCAGCCGAGGTAACTGGATGAGCGTCCAGCCCCTTGATCGTACGCTCCTCGGTCAGCTCACCGAAACGATCTACGGGATTGACAACTTCTCTGTCGCAGACGCACTCAACAGCTCCGTTTCCGCTTCCTACTCCGGCAGTATTCACCCGATTTACGTGGAAACAGCAGGCGGCCAAAAGCGTTACATCAGTGACGAAACTTCGCGAGGAAAGGTTACTACGAAGTGAAGATTTGCATCATTGCGGACATGTCGCCCGAAAAGGTACTCAACTTTGCGCGCGGCAACGCTGACGCAGCAGAGTTTTCCGCATACCACACCATCAAAGAGTTCTACGAAACCATTGCGATCAAGAACGAGTCTTTCGACCGTATTCTTGTCCTCGCAAACAAGGAAATCGCAGCAAGCGAACTACGCCTCCTCGACACGTACCTCGCAGACGCGCAGCGCGAAAACGTCGTCCAGCAGATCGACGTGATCTGTTTCGCGCAAAACGAGCAGGTTGCACTAGGGTTCGTTCGAGGCATCACCTACCCGCTGGCGTGCGCGTTGGAGTCCACCTCATTGTCGTGGCCCCAGTTCTTTAAGGACGCTGGTTCACTGTCGTTCGTCGAGTTCCAAGACGCACACAAGACGTACAGTAACGAGCTTCCCACCATCACGTCGCAGGCCCCCGAAGAAACCCGCCAGTACGCGGCCCCCACAATGGTCGCAGAGCAGGATTTCGCGTCAATGGGTGTGGCCCACTCGGACACGATGTACTTTGACTCCGACGATGAGGACAGTGCGGAACTGAGCGAATACCCCCAGTTGCAGCTCAATGACTTCCCCGCATTGTCTGAAGCGTTCCCCACCTACGTTGAAACCCAAGGCGGGGCGTTCCCCGTGCTCAACACCGGGGCGCGCGTCAACATCATCATCGGCTCCACACCGAACCGACTCTTCACCTACACGCGCACTCTCGCTGACTACTACTCGCAGCGCGGTTACAGCACGCTCATCGCCAGCACCGTCAACAACGAAGCATTCCTGTCCCACGTGACGAGCAACCCGGACTTTTACACCGAGTTCCACCGCTCGCTCCCCGTCAGCACCCCATACCAGCAGACACAAACCCTGTACGTGACCAGCCCCAACGCGGGAGAAACACTCACCCCCGGTGGAATCGACGAAATCACCGGCCTCATCCCCCGTTTCGACTACACGATCATTCCCGTGTTCCTCAGTGGAGACAACGACTACGCCACGCAGATCAAAGCGATCTCTACCGCGTTCCCCGCGTCTATCCACTGGGTGAGCGGAACCGCGTTCCTCGACGCTTCCCCGCGAGTTAAAGCAATCGCCACGATGCTGAACAATTTCGTCTCCCGCGAGCGCTTTGACGACGACCTCCAAGAAATCGTCGCCTCTAACGGCTGGCTGTATGCGGGCGAGCCAAGTGAAGAACTCGCAATGAACGCTACGCGGCTTGGGCAAAAGTTCGTGTGGAACCGTGACCCGATGTTCCGCCAGCTCCGCTTCCTCGCACAACCCACTGGGGTGTCGGCATGAAAATGCTCATCTCGAACACGGCCCCGGCGAGAGGGTTCCCCTCGTGGGTGACGTATGCGAACGTTGAGGACGCGCGGCGCGCCTTGGGTTCCCTGTCGCTGGACGCGCTTGTTGTACACCACAGTGATGATGCTCCCGTGAGTGTTGCTCAGTTCGTGCGTGACGCGCGTAAAGAAGCCCCCGATGCGACGATCATCTACCCGTCGGATACTCCGTCACCGTTGGTGCGTATCGCAGTGTCCACGTGTGGGGGAATCGTCACTAATGGCTCCTACATGGACTCTGAGGACGCTCTTAACGGGTTCCTTGAGGCTGTCACCCTATTCGGTAATGAAAGCCCCGCAGACGGCGCTATCAGCGTCCTCAACGGCGCTACAGACATCGCCCCCCACCTGTCGCGCGCAGCCCAAACCCTCATCAGCGAATACAAGAAGCTCGACGACACGCAAACCGTGGACGGAACCGCAGCGTTAGACGCGGTTCTTGAACTCGCAGCCGGATACGCGCGCTTCTCCAAAGAGAACGCTGTTCTGAGGCAGAGCGCGAAGCGCACGAAAACCGGTCGCGCAGCGGACTCTTCCGTGTCTGTGAAGGTATTCCCCCGTGTCGAATACTCGGGCGCGAAAACCGTGTACCGCGTGAAAGTTCTCGGCTCCATGAAGTACCTCAAGTCATTCATGATGGGCTTCCAGAACTACCTAGAGTCCGCTGAACACGTGCGATGCAGGCTCATCTTTGTCATGCCTCCCGGAATCACGTACAAGGCCCTGTACAAAAACTATGCGTGGGTTACGCCAGAAACCGAAGTCGCAGCCCCCGAACTCGCGGCCCGCGTCGTATTCACCCAGCACCCGACAAGCAACGTCATTAACGACATGCTCCTCGCATCCACCGCGTTCGACGCGGCTATCATCGTGGACTACACGACCCACGCGAACTGGCACGTTGTTGAACACGTCGGCCCACACCGTCGCAAGGTCCTGTACGCGCTAGAAAGCGAAGGAACCGCAAACCGGCTCGCGAAACTCGACAAGACCCGCACGTTCACGTCCGTGGGTGCGGCACCCAGTCTCCTCCTGTCAGTCCCCGCCCTCGTTGAATACCCGGCGAACGAGCAATTGCGTCGCGTCGCATACGCGAAATGGACCGACCTGTACAGGCTCATTGACGCTGCTTCACTCCACCACCAGAAAGACTAACCATGCCAACCAAAACCCCTAAGCGCCGTAAGAAAGTCCAAGAAATCCCGTTTTGGAAGCTCTGGCAGTGGATGATTCAACGCTCGACGAACCGTAACATTTCTGGGCGTTTCCCCGCGCGTAACCATTCCTTGTACACGGACGATCTTGCTCTCATGTCAGGCCCTCAGAACGTCACCGTGTTCTACACGATTGATGCATACGACCATGAGGTTCCCTTGTTCATGCGTAGCAGGCTCCGCGCTCGTCTCGGTTCCTCGCAGTACACGCTTGCGTTCTTCACGACCGCCACGCCGTTTGACGCGGACTGGACTAAAGGCAAGCTGAAAAACCTCCTCATGCAAAGCGATAACCTCCTCAGCGGGAAAGTAGACATGCCAGCGTCTACGAACAATCTGCCCGAGAAGGAAGCTCAAGACGTTGCCCGCAAGCTCCGCCGCGCGCACAGCACGCGATTCTTCAAGGAAGAAACCGAAGCTGGGCGCAGCGTGTTCACATTCCAGTCCTACATGGCCTTGTCTGGGCCGCGCGGGGAAGGTTTTGATCGCGCTCTTGAAGCAATCGTGAAGGAAGCCGCAGAGTGCGGGCTTCACATTAGCCGCGTGGAAGATGACATCGCGTCATTCCTGTCGGCCTCAAGCGCGTTGCGTCCCGCGTCGCGTGGCATTGGCCGTAGGACCGGGAAGATGACACTCCCCGATGAGATTATTGCCCGTTTCTCCGGCTACGACCAAGGCATTATCGGCAGTCGCGGCATGTACATTGCGACCGACATTTCCACGCTCTACCCGATTCTGAAGCTCTTCCACGCATCGGGCATGAGCGCTGAGAACGTCCTCGTGATCGCACAGACCGGTGGCGGCAAGTCCTACATCGTGAAAACGTGGCTGATCGGGTTCCTCAACGACCCGCGTATCCGCATCACCGTCAACGACGTTGAAGGCAGCGAATACGAACCAATCGCCGCCCTATATGCCGCGCAAAACCCCGAAGATGTGGTGATCGTCGATATGGGCGGGCACGACGGGAAATACTTTGACCCCCTCGAAATCGCTGTTTCTGAGGACCGTATCGCAGACGACATGTCCATGTACGACGTGTCCGCACAGTACACGCTCGCATACCTGTCAGCCCTCGTCGGACGCGGCTCAGACAGTGAATGGGCGCGGCAGATTCTCCAAAGCGCAGTGTCCACGACTTACTCTCGCGCGGGAGTGTCCTCCCTTGAACCGCACACGTGGCATCGCAGTGAAGGCTTGAGCCTGTTCGACGTGTACGCGGTCATTAAGCAGCAGCACGAGATGATTGTGGGCGGTCACAGTGACGACTACCGTCTCACTGACCCGGCGTTCGCTCAAACACTCACGTTTATTCGCGCTCAGCTCGCAGAGTTCTTTGAGCCGGACGGGGCGAGCCGACACATTTTCTCCCACCGAGTGTCGATCAAGAGTGTGAAGGACGCGCGGTTCGTGTCTGTCGCTTTGGGTATGGCATCGCGAACCTCAAACACGATGGACGACATCAGCGTTCAGATCGCGCACCTGTCTACGGCGGTCGTTCACCACGCTCGCTCTGTGGCGTGTAAGGCCGCTGGCAAGTTCAACGCGACAGTGTGGGAAGAATTGCAGCGTTGGGCGCGCATTCCCGGTGCGAAGGAAATTATCGGCACGGCCCTCACGGGTGGTCGAAAGATGGGCGACATTAACCTCATTGTTTCTAACGAGCCGGGCCAGTTCCTCGACAAGGCGAATGGTCTCGATATTCTCGGCAACATCCAGTCGTGGGCTATCGGTTACTTGGGTAGTAGTGAGGACCGCAAGGGCCTTGCTCACGCCCTGTCTAGTGGTGAGAACGGGTTCAGTCAAGACGTGATCGAACGCGAACTTGAACGTATCGCAGCAAGCTCAAACACCGCTGAAGCCTACAACGGTCTCAGCAGTGAACTTTCCAGCGCGTATAACCGCGCGTTCCTCATTTGCTTGAATCAAGCTGTCCTCACGGTCGGTAAAGTCATGCTCCCCGACTACATTGCCGAGAGCAGCTTGTTCAAGACTGGTACGAGCCGAGACCCTGAAGAAACAGTCCTCGACGGCGTACTCTCGCAAAGCGTGGACGACGGCCCGCACCTTGAGACAACGATTCTGGAAAGCGAAGTCGATAAGATTCTCGCAAGTGAACCGACACTGCCCTCCGCTTTGGGGCGCGGTAAGCACGCGGCAATGCCAAATAAGGCCGATAGTGAGCCGAGTGCTGATGATTTCTTTAATGGCATCGAGTAAAAATCTCAGACGGTCCTAGAAAGGTTAAGGGAGTGGACGAGAAACTAAAGCCAAACAATGTAGGTCAGTGGGTGAAAACCCACCGGGGCACCACGGCAGGCGTTGTCGTTGCGCTTGTGATCGCACTGTTGATCGGCACATACGGTCTCGTAAGGTCACGCAGCGCACAAGCGAACGTCGATAAAGTACGCGCAGAAGTCGCAGCGTCCGCATCAGCGAAAAGCAATGCTTCCGCGTCGAGCGGTCCTGAAGGCGTAGACCAAGTTCTCATGCGCCAGCAAGACAAGCTACGCGAAAAGTACGGTACCCCCAAGGATGGGTTCATTTGGGACACCGACGGCACACCCCTGTCGTTGGGGAACAAGGACACGGCTCCTGATGAGGTCGTGTACACGTACATGCGCGCGTTGAACACACTGGATTTTTCGACCGCGCAGTTCTACTCGCGTCGCAGTAGCGTCGTGACAACCTACGCGGACTATTTTGATTCTTCTACCGCGTCAACGTCGGACTTTAAGGACCAGTACAAGCGGGAACGCTACCGTCTCGGTTTGCTGTCCTTGCAGGTGCAGAGCGTGTCTCGTAGCGCGAACTTTACGGGCGATAAAGAGTCCTACACGGTGCGCGCAAAGATGATCGACATGAGCAATAAGAGTTTCTGGCTCAAGGACAAAGACAAGCTCTTTGCGCAGCTCAAGGACGCGATGAAGGGTGAGGCTGACTCCGCTAAAGGCCAGCAGATCGCTTACCAGTACGTGACGAACGCTTACCAGCAGTCCATTGACCATCTTCAGACCGGTACGACGAGTGACAGTGACGTTCCCATGCGTGAAGTATCGTTCGACATCACCGTGCAGCGTTACCCCGCGCAAGACACCGGGTGGCTGGTCTCTATCGACAAGGACCTCGACAACCTCCTGAAAGACTCTGATGGTGTTGACCCCGCGTCCTACATCATTGACCAGTACAAGGATTGGGCGCGCTGATGTTAGTCACGCTTATCACGATGTTTTTAATCCTGTCGATCTCGTGGGTGAAGTCTCTCGACATGAACGAGTCCACGAAGAATAGCTTTTACGTGGTCGCCGTGCTTATCGCTGTTGTGACCGTGCTTGTGTCTCTATTTTTGGTGAGGTGAACCCGTGGCTTTTAACTCTGATGATGATGAAGCGTTGCGACGCTACCAGCAGCGCACGCACCAGCCGACGTATGCTCCGGGAATGGGTGACAGTAACTTGGATTGGGGTATGCCTGAGCGGACTATCAGTGGCCCGCAGCTCGCCCCCTATGCGTCCAGCAGCTTAGGGCAACCCGGCGGCATGTCTTTTGCTCATATTGGGCAAGACCAGACCGCGAGCGCACAGTCCACGGCAGAGCGCGCGGCAATGGCAGCAGGTCAAGCCTCATGGCAGTTCACGAAAGAAGCCGTGAAGGCTTCCAAAGACCATACGGCTGACACTGTTGCCGAGACCGGGCTGAGTGCTCTCAAGCTCTCGGCGGGCACGTGCGTTGCGGGCACTCTCCTCACGTTGCTCAGCATCTTTGTTCCCGTCTTGTCTTTTGGCGCGTATGTTCTCTTGGGTGGCATGTTTTCTGCCATGTGTGGCGCGCTCTTGTTCACTGGCGGGTTCTCGCTAAGCACGTTGCGGGCGCGCAAGAACCGTCCCGCCCCCGAGCCGGTTGTCGAGACACCCGCGCCTTTGCCGCAGCCTGCCCCCGTTGAGCCTGCTTTCAGCAGTGAGCCGGTAGTAGAAGCCGTTCCCACGGTGGAAGCAGAGGAGGAAGATTTGGGTTGGGGTGACCTCCTGCCCGCGCAGCCCGTCTCGACGGGAATCCCCCGCGAAGCCGACGTGCCCGAGGGCATGAAAGGCATGTACACGCGCGGGTTCCTCGTTGAGAAGTTCTCAGCCGTCCTCCCCCGTATCAACCCGTCGATTAGTGCGTGGACGACCTACCAGAAGGACACGTCACAGTGGGCTGTGTTCGCTGAAATGATTTACGGCGCGGCGAAGCAGATCAACACGCCTGAAGATTCAATGCCTGAGCTGCTGAGCGCGCAAGAAAACCAGTTCATGTACGTGTTTACCGTGTCGCGCGGTTCTCGACTGTCTCATGACAAGCTCGCAGAAGAACTCGCGGACATCTACCGCTACGACGAGCGAGGCGTGGAAGAGCACCCGAACGCGCGTGCCGTTGGTTTCAAGTCCGGCTCGAAGGCGTTTATTCACCTGTATAAGGGTGATGGTGGAATCATGCTCTCGACCGGTGACTTGTATCAGGACAAGGGCGTGCGGGACTTTATTCTCAACCCGCAGAACAAGCTCCCTGTCGTGATCGGTGTAGACAGTATGGGCAAGCCGCAGTACGGCTCCCTGTATGGGTTGAACTCGATTCTTGTCGCTGGCCCGACTCGTTCAGGTAAGTCAGTGTTCGCGAAGAACCTTGTGTGCCAGATGGCGGCTTATATGCCTCCGACGGAGATTCAGTTCGCTATTTGTGACGCGAAGGGCGAAGCCTCTGACTATGCGTCGTTGAATCTGCCGCACATTCGCCGTAAGGCTTTTACGTCGAGCGATATTTTGGAGACTCTACGTTTCATTGCCAACGTTGAGGTTCCCCGCCGGTCCAAGATGTTCGCTGAGTCTGGTCAGGTGAACATTCTGGACTTTAAGAAGCTCAACCCGGATGTGGAGTTACCGTTCATTTACATGCTGTTCGATGAGCTTTCCACGATCAGTGACGGCATGGGCAGCGACCTGTCTGAGTATGAAGCATTGTTCAAGAAGGTGACGAACACGTTCGCGTCGCTAGGTATCTACATCATTGTGACCCCGCAGCGCGCAGTGAACTCTCACCTCCCCGCTGATGCTATTAAGCAGATACGCGCAGCAGCAGTGTTGCGGACGAACGTTGCTGAGGACGTTGTACGCGCACTGGGTATTCGCACGGCAAGCGAGTTCCCCTATGCCTTGTCGCATCCCGGCGACATGGGAGCGAAGTTCCCATTCGTTCAAGACGGTGCGCCCACGTTCATTAAAGCCGCGATGCTCGCAGCCGACCAGAGCGAGACCACGGCGATCTCTGACTACATTTCCTCCTACTGGGAAAAGCTCGGCTTTGAGCCTGCTTCCAACCAGCCGATGACCGTGCCAACGTTCTACGACATGGCAGACGACGATGAGGAAGAAGAAGATGACCTGTTGGTCGAAGAAACCACTGAGACCACAGAAGAGGCAGCGATCAGCGCCTCGGACGCAGAAAAACTGGACTCGTCTAGCATTTGGGGACTCCTGCAATGAATCTCGAAATTGACCCTACGGTGGGTAAACGCTTGAACGATCTTCAAGGCCCGTATCATCTGGGCCGCGTAATCGGCACATGGAACTACGACGAAGTGAAAGCAGCGTTTTTCGCTGAGTTCGAGGCGAAGGAACGCGCCCAAGGGTTCAGTTTTCTCTCCCACCCGCGTCGCATTACCCCCGCTGATCGCAGTAAGTACCTCAAGCCGTTGCGTCTGGCTCAAGAAGAACAGTTATTGACTCCTGACATGCTGACAATGCTCCTTGGGGAACTATCAGAAGATGAGCTTGTGGCGGAAGCGTCGAAGCCGTGTCCAGCTATCCAACCGCGCGAGGTAGAGCAGGTAGCACGTAAAGCCTCCACAGAGCCTCATATGCCCGCTAGGAAGCCTGTAGAGCGCCCGGAAGCCCGGAAGGTCGCTGAGAGCGTGTACACGGCCCCTACGACGCTCAGAGCGTTCCTAGAGGAACATCCCGGAGCGACCATCCAAGAAGCCGAACAGTTCTTCCCCCGCAGGGCCATTGAGAAAGAAATCAAACTCGGTCGCGTCCGATGGAGCAAGGGACGACTCAACCTATGAGCGCAGCCATTGAACGAGTCAAAATCGCCCACGTCAGCCCCGACCCCAGCGACTACCTATGCGAAGCGTGCGTGTATGTCAGTGGAATCATGCTCCTCACCGGCGTTCGCCTCGTACTCACCGCAGGCGGATACTCCCTGAGAATGCCCACAGGCCGCAGCGCGGACGGGAAACAATACGAACTATTCCACCCCACCGACAAGACGTTCTACAACGATCTTTTACAGGCCGTAATCGAGGAATACTACGAAGCCGTAAAAGCCTAAAACTAGCGGAAAAAGGCATAAAGAAACGGGGCTATGACGACAACAGGAAAAGCGTCACGGCCCCGTTTCTAGTTCAATCACATCACAATGTTCCACTAGACATAAAGACCAGTGTGAGTGGACACTGGGAAGTCCACTAAAAGTAAGAATAGCACACCTGGCCAAAAATGCACCTTTTAGGCACACCGTGTCATGTCGCGCATTGCCTCTTCCCATGTTTGCGTCATGCGTGGCGCGCACTCTCCCCACGGGGTGAACGTTATTCCCCCGCGAGTGAGAAGGTGGTCCCACTCGGCGGGCCAAAAAGCGTTCGGGAGTCCCTTGTCTACGGCTTCCACCATTTTGCGGATAGCAGCAGCCGCACGACGTGGGACGCTTTCTCCCTTAGTGGTGTCGCACGTGAAGTACACGGACCCGCCGTGGATGCGGACACGGTAGAAGCCAAGCGGATTACCCGTGGGAGCATCGCAAAGCTGTTGTATGAGCATGGGCGCGAAGTCTGTCCGCCCAACCGGGGAGGGTGAAGCGTTGATGAGGCGTAGCCATAGCCATTCTGGGCTGGATTCGTCATCAGAGTGGATGAGTGTGTCACTGTCGCCAGAGAGGGTGGCGCATGTGTGGGAGAGGAAGTCGAGGGGAGATTTTTCCAGTTCAAGTGGTGGGACCATGCGTTCAGAGTATGGACCGTCCCTGAGAGCGTGCTGCACATCACGTGGATGAAATATCAGACAGTAGAAACCGTCCCAAACTGGACGCAACTGCCAGATGTGGTTGTTAGGCTAAAGGCACCAAACCAAACCGACAACCACATAGGAGCGTACTAATGCGCAAAAAGAAAAGCCCTGCCGCGTCCAATGTGAAAGCAATGCTTGTTTTCACTCTCGTAGCCGTCATCGTGCTTGCAGTCTTTTGGGCTATCGGAGTGGAACGCCACTCGCCTACCCCCACGGCAACGCCCGCCAGTACGGTCAGTATCCAAGCGACCCCCGCGCAAGGTGGGATGATCTCGGCCCTTGACTCTCTGAAAGTCGTAGACAATCCCAAGACCAATGGGAAGTACGACCGTGTAACTGACTTTGGCCCCGCATGGAAAGACGTAGACCACAACGGGTGCGATACGCGCAATGACATTCTCGCCCGCGACCTGACCAACATCTCCTACCGGACAGACGAAGCGAAGAAAGCAAATAAATGCGTCATCGTTTCAGGTAGCCTCGCAGACCCCTACTCGGGCACTCAAATCGTTTTCTCCAAAAAGAATGCCTCCAAGGTCCAGATCGACCATGTTGTTGCTCTAGAGAACGCATGGCGTAGTGGCGCTGACAAGCTCACCCAAGACCAGCGCGAAGCCCTCGCAAACGACCCCGAGAACCTGCTCGCAGTAAACGGAAGCGACAACATGGCTAAAGGCTCCAAGGACGCAAGCCAATGGATGCCCCCCAACGAGGCGTTCGCTTGCACGTATGCGTCTAAGCAGGTTGCAGTGAAAGCCAAGTATGGACTGAGCGTGACGAGCGCGGAGAAGAAAGCCTTGGCTGACACGCTCCAAAAATGCGGCCTAACTAACTAGCCATAGTCGCATAATTTAGGTACACTATAAGGGTGGTTGCAAAGCCACCAGTAAAAACCGAAAGACAAACCAATGACCACCACGCAAACCAAAGCACAAGAACGCTACGAGCGAGAAAAAGCCCGACACATGATCGCAATCGCCCGCAAGAAAGCTCAGGCTTACAAGACCGAAGCCCACGCAGTAAGACGCGGCGGCAAGAACTAGCTCCCAACCTCCCCCACACCCATACGTTTACCTGTATCGGTTCAATCGAAAGGAAACATCATCATGGCCGATGTGAAGAAGCTCCGTCCCTCTAAGAAGTGGGACATCCTCGCACCCAAGGTTCTCATCATCGTTAGCGTCCTCGAAAAGGCATTGAAGAACGCGCGCGCTATGGCCTCCGGCTATATCCTCGACAATCTTGACGAGCGTTTCGCAGGAACCAAGCAGAAGGGCGGCTACAAGTTCGGCGGCGACGGAATGGGAACCTCCGGCACGATCACGTGGGTTCGCCCCGGAAGCGCGTACAAGATCGACGACGCAGCAGCATTCGCCACGTGGTGCGAAGAACATGAGATTTACGATCATGGCGCAGTCATGACCGTCACTTTCCCCGCAGCATCTAAGGCATACCGTGAACTTGACTCGATCATCGAACGCGAAGGCGGGGAACTCCCCGCAGGCGTGTCTGTCAAGTCCGAAGAAGCCATGCGCGGCACGCTCCGCGTCTCTCTCACTGAGGAACAGCGCGCTCACGCACTCGACACCGCCGTCACCGTCAAGTCCCTCCTGACCACTCTCAAGATGGGCGACGACGAACTCCCCACCAAGTAAACCCACTGTGGCGGGCGTGCTCTCCCAAACCAAAAGCGCGCCCGCCGCCCCAAAACTTTCACACACCAAACCACAACAACCACTAGGACCAGAAACAATGGACTTCTCGCAGCTCACTTTCGACCAGCGTCTCGCCTACGCCCTCGCTCTCGCAGACACCAACACCGTCCTACCCACCGCTTACCGCCACAACGCGGGCGCAATCCTCTTTGCAATGGAAATGGGCGAAGCCGCCGGACTCGCTAACATCTCCGCAGTCCTTAACGGCATCCACCTCATCCCTGATTCTTCCGGCGACGTGAAGCCCACTATCAGCGTGAACATGATGACCGCAGCAGTCCTCAAACACGGGTTCACGCTCGAAGAAACCTACGACGAAGCCACACACACGGCGACCGTTACTCTCACTCGCCCCGCAGCGACAGGCACCAAGAAGCAGACCTACACGAGCGTGTGGGACGAACAGCGCGCCCGCCGCGCTCACCTGTGGGGTTCCAGCACGTTCTGGATTCAGCACACACAGGAAATGCTCACCAACCGCGCTGTCGCTGAAGTGTGCCGCCGTCACGCAGCCGACGTGCTGAACGGCCTCATCTACACTCCCGAAGAAATCTCCTCCGACCACGAGAAGAAGTTCGCGCACGCATTTGCTCCCGTGAAAGCTGAAATCGACTACCTCAAGTTGGACGACGAAACCCTCAAAAACCTCACCGGGTTCACGCTCGACGACCTGCAATCTCGCACCGCAGAAGAACTCGCAACCGAAATCCTCCCCACCCTTGTCTCTTACGAGCACGAGCGCAACGCGGCGGAAACCGTTGACATTAAGGCCGAGATTGAAGCGCTCTCCGCAGCGTTGACCGGCATGTCCCCCGGCGCTAAGCGCGCGCTCATTAAGAAGTGCGTCGCGCCTTCTCGCACGTATGAGACGATGCGCCCCAGTGAAGCAACAGCATTGCTCAGGGAAATGGAAAAGCAGCGCGCTCACGCGCAAAGCGTCCCCGTAAAGCAAGACAATGCTCCCGCGCCCGTTCAGGGGTATGCGCCTCAGCCTCCGCGCAACATGCCCACTCCCGCTCCTGTCATGCAGCAGCCCGCACCCCAGCCCGCAGCAGCTCCCGAGCAGCAGCGTCCCCCGCTTTTGAGCGCATCACAGCGTGAACTCGCCCAGCTCCTCGATCAGCGCCTCGACTACGTAGAAACCGAAAACCTCTACGCCGACTTTGGGTTCGCACACCCCGTACCGGTCCACACTCTCGACGACGAAACGGTACGCCGTATGCTCCGTAACATTCACGCGCGCCTGAACTACGGCGACGCACCTTTCCCCGAAGATGCTCTCGACGAGAACGAGCTTGACGGCGAAGAAGGTTTGATCTGACATGGCCTCACGTAAGTCTCACAGGTCTACCGGCCCCAGCCCTGAAACCCGTATGTTGGTGTACAACCGTGACGGGTGGCGGTGCGCACGGTGCGGGAAAGACATCACCTACATTCAGTCCTCTATCCAGCACCGCAAAGCGCGCGGAATGGGCGGCACGAAAGACGAAGAAATCAACAGTCCCGTGAACCTCATCGTCCTATGCGGAAGCGGCACCACCGGGTGCCACGGGTACGTGGAAACCCACCGGGAAGAAGCCCGAGAGCACGGGTGGGCCGTCTCCCAATGGTCTGACCCCGCTGATATTCCCGTCTCCTACCCGGACGGGCCGCGCTTCCTGTTCCCAGACGGCTCCTACACGTACATTGCACTCGCGTAAACCAAACCAAACCCAAACCAGAAAGCCCACCATTATGCGACCAATGCGCAAGTTCGTTAACGACATCATCATCACCAACAGCAAAGAATCATGGCGGCAGCAAGGAATCTGCTCCCAAACTGACCCGGACATTTGGTTCCCCGGCGCGGGACAGACCGCACAAGCCAGACTGGCAATCGAACTGTGCTCACAGTGCCCCGTGCGTATCGAGTGCTTAGAAGCCGCACTCACCTCAGAGGACGAGGAGCGCGGTATTTGGGGTGGAACCACCATGAAGGAGCGCAAGGAAATGCGTGAAAGTCTTGCTCGTAGGCAAGAACTCATTGCAAGCTAGACCGCGCAGACACAAAAAACGAGCGGGCCGAGACCAGTCACCACAGACTGTCTCGGCCCGCTCTCTTTTACTCGCCGCCTCTTGCTTTACGACAAGGCGCTGTAGTGGCCTTATTAGCTGTTCAACGACCGAAGAATGTAGGCGAGCATTTCTTCCTCGGTTGCGGGGGCCTTGAAGTCCACAGCCTCCCGCAGTAGATGCCATACGCTCCCATTGAGCATGAATATCCCTTCACCGTTCTGGCCGGTGCGCTGCACTAGGTGCTTCCCCTTCCCAATATCGAAGTAACTCCATTCCCAGCCACGCTCACCGTAGCGAATGATCGTGATGTCATCTGCCGTGTAGACGTGCTTCGTAGCGCCCTTTTCGGGTTCGCCGTCGATAGTAAGCTCCCGCTTCAACGCTTCCGCTGTGATCGCCACACACACCGGGTTTTCTGACTCACCGTAGCGAATCAAGATTTTCTCCTGACCGGCTTGCATCTTCTTTTGAGCAACCCTATCTCGCTCGAAAGCGTAGATGGCGCGCGCCAGTTGCTTATGCCACAAGTAACGTTGCGCCTCTCCCCCGCGCACGTCCTTACAGTTAGGGACAAGCAGGTGAACAACGCCGGTCTCAAGCGCAATATCCAACAGGCGCAGGCCCTTAATGTCTTTACGCAGGCCGGTAAGTTCCTCATCGGGAACCTCGCGGACCTTCTTGACCTTCAACACGTAAGGCCAGTGGCGCTTCACTGATCGTTCTGTGCGAATACGAGCCTTCTCGCCAGTGAACGCGGTCAGGTCTGAGACCTCAACGCGCTTCAACAGCTCAGCGAGGGGCGTGTCCGGCGCGTCGTCCCCATCAGTCGCGTTGTCCGCGAGCAGTGGCATGGTTTTCCACTCGCCGTCTTTGCTCCACAGGAGCGTGGAAGAACAGTAGTCAACGACGACGCACTGCTTGTAGTCGGTGCGCTCCTTCAAGTGGCTCTCGGCAATGCCCTTAACAGCTTGGGGCGTGAACAGTACTCCGACACCAAGCACTTCGCTTTCCGCGCCCTCAATGTCGGCAACAACGTCAATCACTTTCTTCGCGTCACCGGAAGCCTCATCCTTGTGCTTGAGCGCAGCAGCCCTCACGTTGTCAGGCGTGACCTCTTTCGAGGCGTTAACGCCCGACAGTCGCCACACAGCCAAGTAATCCTTAGCGGCAGTCGGGTGAACAACCATCATCAGCAGTTCCATGTTTCTCTTTTCCTTCCTCGGCTTGGAACAACACTCACGTTAGAACGCCACCTCGCGACCACACTGCCGCATAAACAGCTGTGGCGCTATCCCTTGAGAGGACAGCGCCACATGCTCCAAACCAAAAGCACAACAACCAGAAAGGAGGGCATTACCCATGTGCCTGTTAATCAGTATAAAAACCCGCCAGCCACGTATGCCACCACTAGCGGGTTTTCTCAGGAAACTAGAAGCCGCCTTGCATTAAGCGTCCAACTGTTTCGCGTGAGACACCGACAAGCACTCTTGTGTGGAAAGCGTGAATTGCGCTCGCGGGGGGATAATCCCGCACGCTTCCCAACCGCGTAGAACTTCCTCAGCGTAAGCGACCACAACGTTCGGATCGTAGCTCCCAGCAATAGCGATAGGAGCTTTACTCGCATAACGAGTCGTGTACGGCGACTGGCGGACGATAGACAGGTACACCATTTCGCTATAGCCGTCGATATACACCTTGTACGAGTCAACGGTGTCCGACAGAGGGCGGCGAGACAAGAACAAAGCGTACTGAGGCACCGGCTTCACGAAAACTTTCGGAATGCAGTACACCCACCCGCCGCCGGGGTATTCCGCGTTCGGGCCGACCGCGCGAACATACATGTACCCCTCGGGAGGGTTCTTGAACTGTTCGGGCGTAAGCCCAATATCAACGGACAGCACGGCGACGCTCCCAGCGGGGCAACGAACTTCCTCATCACGCAGATGCTCCCGGTAATCGTTGTACACGGGACGCAACAGCGGGCCGTCATACAGCACGGCAGGCGCACCGAGCAACCTCTTATAGTCCGGGTGAATGGACTCATCCCACGTTTCTTTAATTTCCACACGCGGGTGACGCATATCGGGCGGCAACACTTGCGGTGTCACTTGAGGGACAATCATCGACAAGCTCTGCAAGAACCGCGCGGGACGAGTCTGCTTCCACACGCTAAACGCGCGCTTAATAACCTTGTCTTGCTCTTCAAGGTCCCACTCTTGCATCTGCATATACGGTGGCATGACATTCATACTCGACACAGTAAAAGCCCTTCCATGATCTAACGACGATTCGCCTCACTCACTACTAGATAAGAAACATCTACTACGAGCGCGTGCAACCGTTAAACAGCGACCACGCCACCAGCCGAACAGTGGCGGTCACAACAGCAGCGCACGCAAAAGCAACGGAACAACACCACGCGCACCCTCAACACCCGTCGCAGTCTTATCCCACGCCTTCCAACAACCCGGCCCAGCGGGCGAGGCTTCCATAAGGACACTGGTTAACGTCTCCACGCTATCGTCCTCATCGGCTAAACACTCGCGTAGAACATCGACACCACTAGCAAGCAGGTGGAGGCGCAAAGTACTCGAACCAGTCAGCGCCTCTTCCCCACTCTTAACGACCATGCGACAGTAGGCAGCTAGTTCTCGACGCGGATTCTTAGACATGGACGCGCCCAACGCGACGATGAACCGCCAGCGTAGCTCCTGCCGAGCATCCCCCGAACCAACGATGTAACCGTACTCTGGGGTTTCTTCTAGTTCCTCACTCATGGGTTTTGCGCCTCTTTTTGTGCTGTGTTGTTGATGGTTTTTGTCGTCAAAACACATCAACCGGGGGTGGGTGTTTGGTCTTACCCCCGTGTTTTCGGAGACCGCCGGGTTCGGGAAGGTCGTTGCGGGGGTTTTCTGATGGTGTTTTTCATCAGTTTTCCTACATCAGTTTACATCAGTCATCAAAAAACGTCATCAACACGCCGAAAGCCCTGTGTTTCCAACGAAACCCATGTTTGGGGGTAGCGTGCTGTAAACCCGAGACCGTGACCAAGAAACAAACCATGCTATAGCGTCTCAAAACGTGGACTAGACGCTCAAAACGTGACCAAACCACGCAGCGTGCTATAAACCCGAAACTATATAACCAAGGAAATAATTCCCATAACCAAGGAACACGATTTCCATAACCAAGAATCGCAACTGTATGACCAAGGAACAAGTTCATGACCAAGGTGCTAAAAACGCGAAAAAGACAAGCCCAAATGAGCAAAAACGGCCCTACCGCAACGAAAACACAGTAGGGCCACCCCGTTTAGCTTGCCGCTTCCAATATCTCATTGATGGACTGTCTTGGAATCCCAAGTAAAAGCGCAATGGTTAGCTTCTTGTAAGACTCTTTTGCGTATGCGCATACGCTCTTCTCAACGCTAGGGGCATTCGGTGCGAGAATCGGCACTGAACTAACAACGTCGTAGCGATATACGCCGACCATTGAGCTTTGCACGTCAGTGATATGACCGCGCTTCACAATCACGTTGCTCGGGGTAAGTAAGTAACCTTGGGTTCGGTTCTGTTCATATCGCACAGTGGGGGCATAGAAGCGTGAATCACGGTAGATGGTTGCGTGGATATCACATAAACCGTCTGCGATCTGATCGAGCACTGTTCGCTCACTGTCTGCCCCTCGTGAATGCAATCGCTTGCGTACCGGTTCTGGGGTGTGGAGCAGCACTTTCTCCTTAAATGTTGCGTGAAGGTCATTCCATATGTGCGGCTGAGGGAGGTCCCCGTCGCTTACTGTATGCCGGTCGTATGCAGAGAATGCCTCAATAAGACACTCACGCATATCTACTTGTTCCTCTGCGCTACCCGCATCGTAAGTTGCGACCTTGAAATAGTCAGCGGTCACGCTCATTTTCCAGAGGTAACGGGTATCCCATTTGGTGTAGAAGGTGAAAATCCAACTGGTAAAGCCGTAGGAGTCGTCGCGTTCGGCTTGGAAGCAAAGAGGGGAATCAAGATAGACGGGTTCCCCACTCCACTGGTAACGGAATCCTCTGATATATCCCCTATACCAGTGGCGTGAGAATGGGTAGCTTATCTTTTCTGTGATGACACTACTAATTTCAGGCACGCCACTCAGCAGCATTATGGTCATAGCGTTTTTCTTTTCCTCTTGTTGCGTGGCTTGGCGGTTCAGTAGCGCGGTTTTTCTTTGAGCGCGTTTTCGACGCTGGTTTCGTCTAGGCCGAGTATGAAAGCAATATCGGCCTTGGAGTAGCCGAGTGCTTTGTGCTTGTGAATGATCGAGACGGTTCCGCGTTCGTTTGGGTCAACTGGCGCTGAGTATTTCAGGATTGGCAGCGTGTTAATGAGCGCGTAGTCGATGTCGATGGCACCGGCTGGCGGGTTGTTGTATGCGCGGCTTCCGTAGGGGATGACTTGTGCTTTGCCTTGGTAGATGCGCACGAGGCTCAGGCAGTAGCGTTCTTTCTCTAGGTCACTCTTCGTGCCGCTCATGAGGTTATGGATAGTGAGCAGGCATGTGACGACCTGATGGTGTAGCTCTGTATTGGCTCGCAGAGTACGGTGCAATGACTTCCCGTAGCGCACGAGGCACGCCTGCGCGAGTTTGCCGTCAAGAACGCGGTAAGTGTCCTTGTAGGGCAGTCCCCTGTAGTAGTGGTGCTTACGCGGGTCGTCGGCCCACTGTAGATACGTTTCTCCCGCGCGTTCTGCGAGGAGGCGCACTAGGTGTTCTTCTGAGCCTGTTGTGAGCCGCCCGTCTTGCAGGTCTTTGAGGAGAATGTGGTGTTCGTTGTCGTAGACGCGGATGATGTATGCGGGGATGACGGCGGCGATCTCAACGTATTGCACGGTGAACGGTACGGGAGCGTCTATGAACTCCCCGTCGCTACGGCAGCTTATCGAGTCAATGGTGCCTTGTAGGACGATCTCTTTATCAGCTCTTGCATTGAGCGCGTTGAGAGTGACGGTAGCGTCCACGTCTACGCGGCTACCTGCGATGTGCGCTAGGGGGAACGAGATGTTCATTGCTGTTGCCTGTCCTGTTTGGTGTGATGTGTTTGAGAAATGCTTGTTGGTGGCGCGTTTTAAGGGTTTGTGTTGATGTTGGTGCGCCCTACGGGTTTGTGTTGTACCTAAATAGTAGCAGTACGGCCCGGTCGTGTCACGTAGGATTTGGGCGCGCGATAGGCTGCTCGCGGGGGGCCGCTCCCCATATGGGTGCGCGCGCAACAACCAGTGGTTTAATGAAGGTACAGGAACGCCCCGCTCACAAAGACGTAAGCGGGGCGTTCCCTTTAACTGATTCTCAGAACTGAGATTACCTCAGCTCAGTCCTCCTCGTTGCGGCGACGCTTCATGAGCAGAACGCCACCAGCAGCAGCGGAGGCACCCGCAGCAGCGAGCACGCCACCAGCGATAGCACCAGTGTGTGCGAGCTTACCGCCCTTGGGGGCAGGAGCAGCAGGAGCAGTGGTCGAGGGGGTGACCTTCGGGTGAACGGTCTGGCCCTCGTCGTTGATATCAGCGTGGACAGCGATGCGCTTGTTGTCAGAGAACATGTTCTCGAACACAACAGTGTCGTGGCCCTTCAGGGTCTCACCAGTGGTCTCGAAAACAACGTTCTCACAGCCCTTAGCTTCCTTAGCGGTGAAAGTGGTCGAGGAAGAAATATCCTCACCCTTCTCGTTGCGGAAAGCCTCACCAGTGGTCTTGTCCATCAGAGTACCGGTCAGGGTGTATTCCTTACCGGGCTTCAGGTTCTCGTAGCACACGCGGTCAGTGATCGACACAGGGCCGGTGGGGTTGATTTCCTTGTCGCCGTCCTTGGTGTCGGTGGCGGTGGTTCCGATGGTCGGGGTCTCTTCGGGGGTATCGACCGTGTACTGTTCGGTCACGTCCTCAACGCTAGAGGTGTAAGCCTCAACGCGGCTGTCACCCTCAAACGAGGTGACGAACACGTAAGTGCCGGAAGCGCCTTCCTTCAGCTTGAAGCCGTTGGTGCCAATCGACGGGTAGAAACCATTCTTGGCGGGGACAGTGGTCGAGGAAATGACCTCAGCCTTGTCCTTGTTGGCTTCCTTAACCTCAGTGCCCTTGGGGAAGAATAAGAGGTCCTGCTTCAGGGTCGCGCCGTCCTTATCGAACTCAGCGTTGCCAGTGAACTCACCGTGGTTGGTGGGCAGTCCATCAACCCACATGTCGTCCACCATGTAGGTGCCGCCCTGAGTGGTGCGGATAGACGCAGCAGTGTTGATCTTGGACTTGTGGCGGAAGCTGTTCGTCTCGTTGGCGGCAGCGTAACCGTCGGTCCAGTCCTCGTGGATGTACTTCGAGTAGTCACCCTGATTGTTCTTGGTGACCTTCCAAACCCAAGTGACAAAGCCGGGCTTGAGTTCTTCGGTGGGGGTAACGGTGGCGGTCTGAGTGCCTTCACCGTCGAACGTCAGGGTTGCGGTGCCGACGGCCTTAGCGTCAGCGGGAACCTCGTTAGACGCGGTGGGAGCGTTCTCGCCAGTGTAGTAGGCAGTGCCTTCGTACTTGACGGGGACGTTCTTGCCGTCGATCTTGAGCCACTTTCCGTCACCGTAGTCCTTCTTGACGGAGGCAGTCAGGGTGTCGGAAATGCTCTTGCCGTCGGTGTACTTGGATTCACCGACGTTCGAGGTACCTTCGGGCTGGAAGTCAAAGATGACGTTCCACTTGCGAGTGGGCTTCTCAACCTCTTCGGGGTCAGCAGCAGCGTTACGGTCGCCGTAGGACAGCGTTTCCTGAACGCCCCAGCCAACAACATACTTCGTGAAAGTACGACGAATGCCGGAGGTGTAGTAAATCTTGGCCTGAACTTCACCGTTGCCGGTTGCAGTCCAGTGAAGAGTCTCGGGAGCAGTGGTGCTCACGCCAGTCCACGTGTTCGTGCCGGTTTCGTCAAAGACTGCGGGACCAGTCAGTTCAACGCGGAGCGGGATGTTTGCAACGGCTTCGCCGCGCTCGTTGTATCCCTTGATGTCCTTAATGAGACCATGACGATCGTTGTCGCCAGTAACGTCACCTTCGGTGTATCCGCTGGTTGCGATAGAGCGAGCCTCAGCAGCGTACTGGACGGCGCGGTTGTACACGTCCATGCGCTGAGCCTTCACCTGATTCACGTAGTGGTTCACGGACTCCTGAATGTCGCGTCCTGCCTGATTCTGCTCAAAGTTCGTGTGAACAAGAAGCGAAACAGCGGCCTGATTCACGGCCTCTTGGTCCTTCGCGTGCTGACTGAACACGAAAGCCATCTGCTGAGTGTTCAAGTGTAGTTCTTCGGGGCCAAGCATACGGGACTCGTGCAGAGTGTCCTTCGTGACAACGTCAGCCGGAGTGGGGTTCGGGAGCCACATCTGAACACAGTAAACAGGGTATTCGTGATCGGCGTTCGAGGGGGCCTGATAGCCACCCATCCACGACTGGTGGCCGTCACCGATGTTGATGTACAGACCGCCGCCGACGGGGGCAGCGTTCGCGGCCTGCTGCGCTGATGGGATGGAGCTTGCTGCACCGAAAGCGGTGCTGGCAGCAATCGCGCAAGCGCCGAGGAACCAGAGTCCTCGACGGAAGCGGCTCGACTGAGCGGGCCGCGCATGGGTAGGTGATGTAGTCAAAACATCATTCCTTTCGTGTTGTGTTTGTTTGCAAACAATCCGGCAAGGCATGTAAACCGTTTTGCCCTACCGGGGGCTTGGTAGAAATACCTGAGCATTTCTAAGACTTTAGTTTACGCGCGCCACGTGTAGTGGCCTCGTGTAGTGATTTTTTCAACAGGTTTGTCGCTGGCAGGTTCTTCTTCCTTTTCCTCTTCTTCTTCGGGAAAAAACCCGAGGCGGTCAGCGATGGTGCCTGCGTATAGGCAGATCATTGAGAAGAAGAAGATCGTGACGAAACCTGAGTATGCGTCTGCCGGGTAGCCTGCTTCGGCTTTGTACATGAGGAACGACAAGACCAAGAATGGGGTGAGGAAAGCGAGTTCGTGGCGTTCGATGAAGTTCTTGACGTGCGTCCATGCGCGTTTGATTGTTGCGGGCATTTGTCTATGCCTCCCTTTACGGTTGTACGCGCCCATGTGGGTGCTCCTGTTTTGTACAAGGCAATAATAACACATGCTGTACATAAATAGTCGCACTATGGCATGGCCTGTGTCACTTTCTTGGGAGACGGGATTCGATAAAAGCAAAAACCTCGCCCGCCCCACTAGGAGCCGTCTCAAACCGCTGGACCACCTCGAAATGAGAACCGTCCAGTCTTTTGCGAGTGCCGGAAGCGAGATAGGCGAACGGTGGAAGCAAAATCGCGTATTCCTCACGAACCAAGGGGCGCTTTTTCTTCATCCCGTTGGTCTTAGGCCATACGAGATAGCGGACAAGGGCCTTAACAGGCTCTTCCCTAACCGCTTTCGCAGCCTTCAAGCGGGCCTGCTCTTCCGCCCATTCTGGGTATCTGGAAGCAAGTAAGGCTTGTTCTTGAGGAATGGAACCTGTCTGCCTGAGCGCATAGAAGTCCGTCACGTTGTAGTGGCGGCTCGTGTGATGCCAAGCGACAGGCTGTAGGTACATTTCTTTCAAGAATGCAGCGGGATACCGGTCGAGGTTTAACGCGGCGACAAGCTCACGACCTAAGCCGTTCAAGATGTCGTCTTTACGCCACTTACTGATCGGCCTCTCGCCGTTCTCGTAAGCGATAGCCGCGTTAACGCTCATCGACCGGTTGGATAGGTATCCTCTCCCGCGCATTACGGTTCCTTCGTTCAGTAGCGGCGGATTGCTGCGCCACCATCTTCACATTCAGCGCAAATCAGGTAACCGTAAGTCATGTAGGTTTCATACGCGGCGATGCCGGTCGTCTTGAATGTGTGCCGGTTACGGCAGTACCACAACCACGCTTTCTGAGGGTCTGCCTGCTCGAACGCGACATTAGGCTCAGCCCACCAGTTCCTAAAACCAGAATCGTCTACGGGGCGGTTGTATGCCATGATCGTTTTCCTTTCGTCGAAACGCTGTTTATGCGTCTACGGTTAAACCGCTGCGAATGTTCGCACGTTCCCATAATTCAGGGGAAGCGAGGGACTGTACTTCAAGTGGGGCGAGAACGCCGTCGCGGCAGATTGAAGCGAGGAGACGCATAGTGTCCGAACGTGTCTTACCGCCCAAGCGCCCTGCCTCACGTAGCAGTGAGCGCACTTGCTTACGTAAAACACTATTCCCCGAACGCAAAAGCAGGAGCTTGCTGTCAATGTATGGACGGAACATGGGCTTGCTTGACTCGATGATGAGCGTGAAATAAAAATCTCCGTACTTCACCATCGGATACCGGCCACTACCCGCTTCGACGTTCAGCCCGCGATTGCACAGCATGGACACGAGTCCGTTACGGAGCCTCACGCTTGCAATACCGCTGCCCCCACCTTGGAGAACCATGTCGTCACTAACCGACGGGTCCCCGTACTTGTTAGCGAGAAGAATGGGCGCTAGTTCGCTCGCGCAATAACTGTGCATCGTCACCCCGTTATACAAGTGCATGGGGGTTGCGGGAATCTGGTGCGGGATAGAAGCTGCTGTTGCTTGCAGATCGCCTATAGAAATACCAATACTCATTGTGGTCCTTAAAACACCGACATGTTGTTGCTAGTCAACACTCACAAACCACATGGGAGAACCCGTTAAAAGCCCTTCCGACTGGCTGTTCTTCAACAGGACAACCTTCGGGGCTGGTGAGGTGGACACGCTCTGCCACGCGGCAGCAAACGCCGTCCCACCGTCTACCGGAGTGGAATAGGACGCGACATACAGCGTCGATGGCGCAACCGAGAACATTGTCTCGGATTGCTTGGTGGGAGTGTTATGCCAGCCGACGACGAGAGCTGCGCTATCCCACCCGTCGGGGAGATTGCGGACGACAGGGTTTCCTGCTTCGTCGCTCTTGCGGAACAGTTGTTCCCAGATCGCATATGAGCCGTTCGCTGTTTGCATGTTGATCGCGTTATCCGCGTCCACGCGCTTAGCGTCACCAACATGAGCGACGTACAAGACGCTTGATGCGCCGTCTGAGAGGAAGTAGTAGCCAGCCTCTAGCGTCGAGGTTGTGCAGCCGCCCGGAGTGGTGTTGAGGTCTTTGCTGTAGGCGACGGCGTACATTTCCGTGCCGTCGAGGGTCTTATATGCGGACGCTAGATCGCTCTTAATGGGCTGGGTGAGGTTCAAGCAGCCGTCGTCATACGCGACGTTAGACGTATCCCACGACGCGCCACCGGGCAGAGCGGGGAACAGTGTCCAGTTCGTTGTGCCAGTGTTAACGGGTCGCGCCACTCCCGCGTTTGCTACGCCTTTTTCTGACCGTTCAGTGTTTTCTTGAAGCTGCTTCTGGGCCTCTTGGAAAGCGTCTTTCTCAGGGTTGAAACGCCCCGACGCGAACAGCCAAATCCCCACTACCGCTAGGACAGTGAGCACGATAGCGATAGGTGCGAGAATGACGGCTACGCGCGCGCCCTTGTCTTTGCCCTCATCGGTTGAATAGTCGATGTTATCGACGGCTTGTGAGGCTCGCTTAAACGGTGAACGAATCATTTTTCTTAAGTCCTTTTAGGGGGATGCGGCGGCTCGCGTCACGAAACAGTGTTACGAGCCGCCGCACTTCTGTGTGATGGGCGGGATATTTAGATCGTGTTGCGCTTCCTGAGCACAGTAACCACTCCGCCAGCCAACAGGAACACGCTCATCCCAACGAGAGGCAGGAACGTCGTGCCCGTGTGAGCGAGGCTTGCGCTTGGCGGCTGTGGGAGGCTCGGCTCACTGGGGGAAGCCAGTACTGTGGGCTGGGTTTCGCTAGGCGCGGGAGGCTGCGTGCCGGGAGTTTCCGACACGGGAATGGACGGTGTTGTGCTCGGAGAAGGAGCGGGGGCTTCGGGAACCTCAGCGACCTCATCATCAGCGGCCCAACCGTCCGTCGCGTCTTGAAGAAGATACTTACCCCACTCGGAAGGCTGGTTATTCTTCTCGATAGACCACACCCACGTGACATACCCGCCACTGAGTGACGCGGGCTTGTCAATGGTCGCAGTCTGAGTACCGGGAGCCGTGAAATCAAGATCAGCCTCCCCGATCAAAGTCGCACCGGCTGGAACAGCGTTCCCCTTAGCGGGCTTCTCTAGCGTGTAATAGGCGCGCCCATGAGCCGTGACATGAGCTTTCTCGCCGTTTACCGTCAGCCACTCATCGTCACCACACGTGGGGCTAGAAGTCACCGTCACGTCATCTTTCAACTGTGAGCCGTTAGCGTCGTGTTTAACGGCGTTCGACTTTAATTCAAGTAACCAACGACAGTGGGCAGCGATGACAGGTGTCGCACCGGTGCCGTCGTATTTTACTGTCGCGGGTTTAGCACCGGCGCTTACGAAAGCCAGTCTTGAGAAGTGCTCGTGGGGGTTAGAGGCTTTAACCTCGCGGAGTAACCTATCGAGGCTATCTTGTGATCGTTTCGACGGTTCGTCCACATACGAGGGGAGATATGGGGTGGGTTCAAGCGAGCTATAAAACCTACTCATACGGTCCATAAGATACTTCGTGTCTCTGTCCGTGTTTATCCACTGCCAGTCATAGCTATCTTCCAACTTAGATAAGTCCACAGTCTTGTATGTGATACTTACCCCTGTTTCCGTGGAGGGTTCAGTTTCCGTTACCTCTGGTACCCATGAAAGGGGAGTCGCCCCCGGCGAGGTACTCTCTTTGAGCGTGAGACAGTGGTCACTGAACGTGCCAGTCATCCCACTCTCTCTCATAGTAGAAGCCTCAAACTGTAGGTCGTTGAATGCTTCAACCGTGTCAATGCTGGACACTTTGTCCTGATAGTTGTGTGCCGCGACAATGCTGCCGGTCAACAGTGCGGTGAACGCAGCGGTCGCACCGACTGTGATTGCCACGCCTTTAACCTGAGTCATTTCCATTTGTTGTTTCCTCATTTCCGTTAGCGGCGGCGCAGCCAAAGCAACCCGCCAGCCATAGCTGCGGCTTCCATCCCGAGAATGCTTAGAGGGATAGCAGCAGAATGAGCGTTGCTGTTAGATAGCGAGTCCGGGACGTTGATAAGTGCCACTTTTTCCTTGGGAGCAGAAGCGGGAGTGCCTACCGCGTTTGCTTCAGATAGAAGCATTTCTTCGGTCTTGGACGGTTCCGCCACAATGGAGGGCGCTGCACCTTGAGCTGACGCGCTCTCACGAGAGATGTGAGCGGCGGCGTTCTCCCCACTGGTAGGAGTCGCAGCGTTCGACTCTGAGGGGGTCGTAGCGGATTCCGTTGCGCTACTTACCGGAGCAGGCTTCGGCTTTTCCGGGACGCTCACAGTGTTAGCGTCCTCACCGTAATCGGTGGAAACTGCTTCTTCGTCCATGTAGCCGGACCAGTCGCCTTGTTCAGAGCGATCAATAGTCCAAACCCATGTGATGTATCCGCCGTCCAAGTTCTCAGGCTTGTTGACGGAACCAGTTTGCGTTCCGGGGGCGTTGAACGTGAGAGTGGCCTCCCCAATCAGTTGTGCGCCTGCTGGGACAGTAGGCGATTGCGCTGGAACGGGGGTAGCCGAGTAGTATGCGCGTCCGGTTGCCTTGACGACAGCTTGATCGCCGTCCACTGACAGCCACGGGTCTGAGCCGTATGACGTGTCGTTCCCGACTGTCACATCGCTTTGTAGCGTGTTGCCAGTAGCAGTCTTGTAGTTCGTTGAATCGGCTTCAACGGTCGGCATCCAGCGGCAGTGCGCTGCGATGGGAGCGAACACGCGCTGTACGTTGTACGGGTAGGTTTGCGCGCGCTCTGGGGTGGGGTTGCCCCAGCCGATCATGAGATGCCCACCATTGTCGCCCGCCTTGATCTGGTTAAACCATGCATTCAGGTTTGCTTGAGTGCGGTCAGCGGGGTTAGCGACGATAGTCGAAAGCATCGTGTAGGTCGTGCCGGTTCCCGGAACAGCGGCCTGATAAGAGCCGGTTACGCGGTTCACCCACTGCCAGTTGTAGGAGCCAGCCAAGCTGTCAGTGTCAAGAATGTTCGCGGCAGGGTGAGTATTTCCCCATGCGTCATCAACACTCTGACCGCCGTTTTCCGGCTTCTCTGGAACCCATGAGATCAGGTCCATCGTCCAATCCCCTACGGTGGCGACGAGACAGTGGTCAGAGAACACGCCGTGCTGAGTATCCTCCGCTGCAACCTTCTTGGCTTCCATTTGGTTAAATGTGTCAACCACATCGACGGATGCTGCGGATTGCTGCATGTGGTTGTATCCGACGAATCCTCCGACGATGAGTGCGGTTGATGCCGCTGTTGCGCCTACAGTGAGCAGGGTGCCTTTCACCTGTTCGTTTCGCATGTTTAGTGTCCTTTCTGGTGTGTGTTTGGATGGGATGCTAGTTGCGATTAGAGGTTGTTGCGTTTCTTGAGAGCAATAGTGAGTCCAGCTGCCAACATGAGAACGCTTGCCTCAATGATCGGCGCGGCCATAGAACCCGTGTGCGCGAGGTTCGTGCGGGTTTCAGGGGTCTTGACACTATTGATGCTCGGGGTGTTCACCTGTGTTGGGGTAGTGGGCGTGCCGCTCTCGACGGGTGCCGGTGATAGCGTTGAGGACTCGCTCGGCGTGGGTGCGGGCGTTGTTACGCTCGGCTCGGGAGACGGCGTGACAACACTAGGTGTAGGCGTTGCGTTCGGCTTAGGTTTCTTAGGAGCCTTGGGGAGTTGAATGATTTCTGTCTCAGTGGCCCATCCGTCAGAAACAGTGTCCTTCGTGAGGTACTTGCCCCAGTCCCCTGACTGATCGTTCTTATCAACGGTCCATACCCATGTGACGTAGCCTCCATCAAGATCAGACGGTTTGTTGATGGTTGCGGTCTTAGTTTCGTGGTCACTGTATTCAGAAATTGTGGAGCCATCGAAGTTAAGAGTTGTTTCACCGATGAGCCTTGCGTCTGCTGGAATATCATTACCTGCAACAGGCTTGTTTACTGTGTAGTAGGCGCGGCCATGAGCTGTTACGTGAGCTTTTTTGCCGTCCACTGTGAGCCACGAAAGATTATCTCCATCTTCTGTAATGGAATCTACAGAATCCGAAAAATGATTGGATGCAAGTGACACAACATCGCTCAGAGTGCCACTATCGTCATCTTCCTGAGCTGAACTAGAGATTTTGATATCCCATTCACAGTGTGCAGCGAGAACGTGCTGGGGGCGAGAATCTGCTTTATAGCCGACTTGAAGCATTCCGGGTACAGGGTATGAACCCGGTACATGTTTCTTAATAACGTCGAACCATTCGTTCAGATTATCCTGCGTGCGTCCATCGGGGGTAGCAACTTTGGGGTAAGTGTTTCCGACTGTGAGCGGGTCAAGGAACGTGCTCCAACCGGGACTCTGGCGCGTCGTATTAACCCACTGCCAATCTAGTGTTCCCGGCAGGGAGTCCATGACGGGGTTGCCCTGTTCATCTGTCGTCCAACTCGCGGACGGGACGGCGACCATGTAGCCCTCTCGCATAACGAGGCAGTGATCGCTGAACTCGCCGGTGCCACCTGCTGCCGCGTCAGAGGCTTGCTTTGCGCGAACGTCGATCACCGTTGATGGGTCAACGCTCGCGGTATTCTCGTAAGAGTTATGAATAGTGACGAATCCCCCGACGAGGAGCATGGTTGACGCTGCTGTAGCGCCTACGGCAAGGAGGGTTCCTTTTACCTGTTCACTTGACATGATGGGAATGCCTTTCGGATTGTGTTTTGGTCTGGAATAAGGGGGATTGTTGTTTGGATACGTGTATATGTTACACCATAGAGTCCCTATTTAGGAAATTATTTCGCGTGTTTGTGTGGCGAACACTACGAAAACGGACTTGCAATGTACCTAAATAGGTATTACAGTGGGTGTCATCAAGCAAACCTGTCACACAGAAAGAAACACTTCCCATGAACACTGAAACCGTTAACACCACCACCGAGGAAACCGACCTCCCCAAGCCCAACGCAAAGGCGCTCGTGGCGCTCATTGCCGCTGCGTCAGTTGTTATCGCGGGTATTGCTGGCGGCTCTTACGCCTACGTCAATAACCGCCACGTAGTCTCCGGCGTTGAGAAGGTTCAGGCTGAACTCGTTGAAGCTGAGACCGCGTTCGGTACTGCCCGCACGTCCGCACAGTCCTCTATCGCTCTGGCCGACGAATACGGCCTTACTTCCGAGAACGTGACCGCGCTCAAGGCTATTTACGCTGATTCGGACGCGACTGTTACCGCTCTGACTGAGGCCCCCAACAACGCGAAGGCCAGCAACGAAAAGATCGACTCCTTGAAGAAGGTTCTCGATCAGGCTAAGACCTCCACGAACAAGCTCAACGCTGCTATGGCTCCCATTGCTGGCGAGCTTGATGACCTGACCATCAAGAAGCTCGACGAAGCCGCTAACAAGGCAGATCAAGCCGTGAATGACGCGAAGAATCTCATGGGTGAAACCGATGGGAAAGTCAAGGACAATGCGACCCGCGACGGCCTACAGTCAACCATCGACGACACCGCTAAGACTATTGACGAAGCACGCGAAGCTGTGAAGAACCGCTCGCACGTGGGCGATGACCGTAAGTGGAACGTTGATGAGGAAAAGAAGCTGACCGATGCTGTGAATGCTTTGGGTGAGAAGTCGAATCAGGTTCGTGACTCGCATGGTCAGTGGGAATCTGAGCAGGCTGCGCAGGCCGCTGCTGCTGCTTCCTCTTCCAACTCTGGTGGTTCTTCCTACAGTAACGGTGGCGGTTCGTACTCTCGCTCCGCAGGTTCTACTGGTGGCCGCTCATACAGCAATGGTGGCGGCTCCGCCTCGCATTCAGCCGGTTCTACTGGCGGTTCTCAGGGCCGCGCTACCGGCGAGAGCTACTGGACTTACAGCGAGGAATCAGACCCCAGTCTTGGTTACAACTGCACCCTCAAGACCAACGGTTCTACCACTTGCCATGACAATAGCGGCAACCAGATTTACAAGGACGGCCAGTGGTCTAACGGCAACGCGAACGGTCGTTGGACTGAGGGCGGACACCGCTGACAGACACCTCATTTTGGCTATAACAAACCACCAAAACAACCAACAGAAAGCAGGCCAACTATGGCTACTCTGAACACGTTCACTATCGTCGGTGGCCTCACCGCTGACCCCGAGGTTCGTTTCAACACGAACGGTAAGGCTATGGCAACGTTCACGATTGCAAGCAGTGAGCGCAGCTATGACCGCGAGCGCAACGAGTGGGTGGAAAAGTCCACGCTGTACATGCGTTGCGTCTTGTGGGGCAAGGCCGCTGAAAACGTCGCTGAAACGCTCCGTAAGGGAGACCGCGTGATCGCAACCGGCACGCTCGTTGCCTCTTCCTACACTGACCGTGACGGCAATAAGCGAACCTCCACGGAAATGCGCGTTGAAGAAGTTGGCCCGTCCCTGTTGTTCAAGACCTACAAGGCCACGGAAACGGGCGCTCCGCGCCAGTATGACGCTCCCCCGGCTTCCGTAGACTACGCGGACGAATACAACCCCCAGCCCCCGTTCTAATGCCTACCGCAAGCGAGATCATTGCCGCCGCTCGTAGCGCAGCCACGCTACCCGCCTGCGAGCGGCGCGCAATGTGCGTCAACCGGAAAGAACAACAGCGGCAAGACCTTGCGAGGCGAAACAGGCTACGCACGGAACGGGAAAACCTCATTCCCCCCACGTACTGTTACCTGCCTTTCAAGGATGGCATGAAGGTCGTTAGTCCGCCTGAGAGTAGGCCAACGCCCGTGGCGGCTGTTCTCGTGTCGTCAAAACAGAACCCAGAAAACCTTTATATCGCGGCAATGGTCGGCCCCGTCCCCAAGGGGCGTATCCTCACGTGGCTCGGACGAGACCACGCATACATGATCGGGACCACCCTATGCGTGTATGCGCGCGGGAACGACCCGACAACAAGGCACGCCGTCAAGCACGTGCGAATCGCACACGCGGGAGATTGGATTATCAAAGCCCAAGACGGGCTGCGAGTCCTCTCCCCGCGTAAGTTCGCGGCCTACTACCAGATCATTGCCCTCAACGGGGAACATAACCTAGAAGAAGCGAGGTGAAACCGTGGCCCGAACACCACTACAGAACTCCTACAAAAGCCTAGCCTTATGGACCGAGACCCTACTGCGAGTCAAAGAACAACGCGGCTGCACAAACAAGGACATCGCTCAAGCCCTCGGCATCGGCACCACTCGCCTAGCGAACATCAACAGCGGGAACCGCGCTCCCACAATGCCCGAGTTCTTAACACTCCTCTCCCTAGCCGACACTGGCAGGAAAGTGAGCGCAGTGAGAATCCAAGAACTGGTGGACGCACAAAACGATGCTGCCGTATAGTTCTTTCTAAGGAAGCCTCTAGACGGCGGTTTTAGGGGCTCTTTTTGGAGGGTTTTCCCGGCTCTGGTGACTTTGACAGGTTCCATCCAGAGCCGGGAAACATTTTTATCAGATCAGTAGTCCCAGCATTCCATGCCGCCGTAACGGTTTGGGCCTTGCGCTGGGACGGTTTTCCAGAGGTTAAAGCCGACCTGTTGTGTGAGTCGGCGTTCTTGAATGTTTCCGCTGCGTGCTTGCACTTCGATGACCATGCCGCGCTGGGCTGGCCCGTCTGTTTTCACGCCGAACGTACCGTCAGGGAGCTTCACCCAACGGCCCCGTGTCTCCATCGAGTACCCAAAGTACGGCATGATCTTGTTCCTTCCTCGCTAGGTCTAGAACATGTATAGTCCGTTTTCCTGCATGGAGTCAGCGATTTCGGGCGGAATAACGCCCGTCTGGTAGGAGTAAGCGAACATGCACTGTCTGAGGACAGACAGGTACGTGTCTCGGTATGCTCCCTCGAACATGCTGTCAGCCGCAGTGAGCGTCGCGCTTACAGCCGCACGGTGGGCAACCCATGAGGCGTTGACGGTTTCCCTGATCTTACGCCGGTTTTCGTCGGTCTTTTCCTCGTATTCTTGGGGGATGCGAATGAACCCGTAGCGGCTGTATGGCGGGTTGACGGCTAGTGGTTCACCGAACAGGTCACAGGTGCGGCCTTGCCTCGGGAAACCGCCTTCTTTCGTTGTTTCCATGCGGATACGTCGCGCAATGTTCTCGTAGTCTTTTCGATTTGGGGCGTACTCGTCTACGGTGGCGAGGAGGCTCGCTGCGACGCGGCGGATGGGCACGGCTCCGGTCCACGGGCCGACAACGTTCCACGCGGCTGTTTCCCCGTGCTTGTCGTATAGGGCGAACTGCGTGTAGACGATGCCGTTTTCTTTCTTGGCTGTGGCGGCTTGGAGGAATGCTCTGAATGAGCGGATTGTTTTCGACCTGAACTCGTATCGCTCGGCCTGTGGTGTTTCCTCAAAGCGCGCGATTTCAAGGTTCGCGGGGTAAATCAGCATGGCTTGTTTTTCTCCGTTCCGGTGTTTTAAGCGTGAATACTGCCTGTTGGTTGCAGTTGTTTAGGTACCGTTTAGAACGTTTCTGACGCAAGCGTCATGGAGGATAGTCCGGTGACTTTTTGGTTTTCCAGTGACCTACATTTGGGTAGCCCGCAGCTCACCAAGCAGCGCGGCTTCCGTAAGGACACTGCGGCGCATGACGATGCGATCATGAGCGGCCTCTTAGGGAAAATCCGTCAAGGTGATGAAGTGTTCATTGTTGGTGACGTGACCAGTGGAGGTGCGCGTAGCGTTGAACATGCCGTTGAACTGTTGGTCCCGTTGAAGAACCGCGTGGGATATCGGCGTATGCATTTGATACGCGGGAACCACGAGGCGAACACATCGCGCGAAAACGCCTTGTATTGCACGGTGTTTTCAACGCTCACACCGATGTTGAACTTTTTCGCTGACGTTGACGGTTTCGGCCCCGTGGAGGTCGATGTCTGCCACTATCCGCCTCTCCAATTCGTTGATGCGTGTAACCGGACGCGCTGCCACGTGCGCGACGGGGAAACAATGGCCGCGCCTCTCCCCCGGTTCCGGTGGTCTCGACCGCTAGTGAAATCCGCCGGAGCGTGGACGCGCGTCTACTTGTACGGGCATACGCACGCGAAAACACCGTTCCTCGGTGGGGATGAGGGTGTGGCCGTGAACGTCGGCGTGGACGTGTGGGGCTTGAAACCCGTGTCTTTAGAAGAGATTTTGAGTGTGACGAAAAAGAAAGCACCTAAATAGGAAATAGATTTTGCGTTTTGTGGCGGTTTTAGTACGATTATGAGCGTACAAACACCGCCGATAGGCACCAAACCGAAAGACAAACCCATTATGACTCAACGCATTTTCATTCCCGCGCCCGTTATTGACGACACTGCCGCAGGCAAGGCCCCGCGCTACGCGCGCCTCATCACCGAATACTGCGGGTGGGACGAGAAGTACGCTCAAGCAGCAGAAGAACTCACCCGCCAGCTTGCCGACATGCACCCGCGTCTGTTCATCGACAATGCCGATAAGGTTGCTAACTCGTACATCAAGCAGTTCCGTATTTCCCGCTCGCAGGTCGCTCATCAGTCGTTCTCTATGCGTCGCGCGCTCGCGGGCCGTAAGGACCGTAAGCAGTATCTCCCGCTTGCTGCCGCTGAACTCGCGTTGCTTGCCGTCAACAAGGACGGTGCTGTGCGCTCGTTGGAGGAGATTGAGGAACTGGCCTCTCAGAGTGCGCTTGTTCGAGAGATTTTGACTCGCGATCAGGCCGCTATTGACCGCATTCTCGGCGCAGATTCATTCACCCGCGTCGTTGATTATGCACAAAAGGCTCTAAATACGCGGGGCTGAGACCGCTAAAAACCCGCTAGGGGCGCATACTCATGCATTTGCGTGGGTGAGTGCGTCCCTAGTTTGTTTCCACGACGGTGCGGACGCGATATACCCTAAAACGCTCCCCCGGACACTGGGGTGAGCGGCTAGGAACTCTTCAAGATTACGGGCTGCGCTCTTCACGATGGGGGCAGCGTCGATCATGGCCTTGAGGTTGATGCCGTCCTCAACGTATTTCAGCGTGAGAGCGTCGAGGTCTTTAACGGCTTCCTCGAATGGGATGTCACTGTCAATATCGACGGTTTCTTGGTAGGCGCGGTATGCGAGGAACCCATCATCGAGTGTCCCCGCTAGGGAGCCGTCTTTTACGCCTTCAATGGTGCTAGACGTTGCCTCTAACAGTGGGATGTTCCGGTACTGGTGGGTTTGTTCGCGTCTCTTGTCGTTAGCTGCTGCGGCTGCGCTCGTCGCATACAGGTTGTAGCGGGAAGCGTCCTTATCAGGGTCGTTTTGTACGGCTCGAATAATTTCCAACGTGGGTACGTCGTAGCGTCTAGCGACTTCCTTAATGGACGCGAACGTTTGCCACAGGCCCGCCGGGTCAGCGAGCCTCATTCTGCTGAAGTACCGCACGGTTTTAGCGGGGCGTTGACGGCCACATGGGCGGCGTGAACTGGTCACGCTTGGGTTTGTCGCACTCTTTCACGACCGGCGGCTTGCCGGATTGCGTGTAGGGCGCGTGGCGGGGCTTGCGTTTGCGTTGCCGCTTGATGTGGAACATGGCTTGGTCTTTCTGGCTGGTTGTCATTTGGTTTGGTCTTGGAGTTCGTCGAAAAAGTCCTCAAGGAGCATGTCAACGAGGGGCTTCGTTTCAGGAGCGGGGCTTTCGTGTTCTGCGAGCAGTTTGAGTGAACGCATTTTTGAGCGCCCATTCAGCATCTCAACCTTGACTTTACGGTTAGGGATAACGTTTACCGCACTACCCATGAGGGTTTTGATTTCCTCACGGTAACGGCGGTTCACGTATCCGTCTTTCAGGATTGAATAGATCGTGTCCTTGTACACCTCGAACGTGAGCGTAGCGTCAGGGTTCGTGATCTTTGGCGCTAAAGCTGGGAGGGCTTCTGCGAGGAGCGTGAGGATAACTGATGTCGCGTTCACGCCTTCCGCTAGGGGTGTTTCTTTCTCCCAAAGCACGGTTTCATTGTCCGCTTTCAACATGATTGTGCATGTGCGGCCTCCCACTCTGGCGAACAGTGGGGAGACGTATGCGACCACCGTGTAATCCTTATGAGTCTCGTTGCTGGTCATTTCTGGCTGCTTTCGATGAGGTGCTTCGTATCTTCGAGGGTGGTCTTGTATTCGAGGAGGCTTTCGTAGATTCGCCCCGCTCGGGAACTGTATGTGTCGTCTGGAATGGCGAGCTTGTTCTTGATATATCCCACGCCACCCGTGAGAACACCCTCGTAGGCTTCCTCTAACGTCTGCTCGGGGGCGAATAAGGCTCGGGCTTCACTGCGTCCCACATGCGGGAGGAACGCGGCTGTGACGTAGTTTGGGAGAACTAGCCGGGGGCTTGCGATGATGAGGTCCGAGAGCTTCTGACGGCTCATGGGGTCAAGGAGACGCAACGGGTTCTTCACGTTAAGAGAGCGCACGTGAGAGTTAACGTCGTCCCACATGAGGGTTTCTACCCCACAGTAGCGGGTGAGCTTGTAGGCTCGTTCAACGATTTTTGCCGTGCAGTAAGGGTTGGTACATTCGAGGCGCGTATAGTCCACTCTAATTTGCGTAGCCCACCCGCAATCAGGGCAAACGGCGGGGAGCTTGCGGGCTGCTGCGTTTACCTCTGGCAGTGGGATTGTGGCGTTTTGTAGGGACGATACGGACGGCATGTGTTCTCCTCTGTTGTTACGCAAAAGAATACCATACGGTACCCAAATAGTAGCAGTACGGCCTAAATGACTTTCGTGACCAAGTTGTAAATCCCAGCGGCCAAAACACCCGTCGTCAACAGGGCAGACGCAAGCAAAATCAACACCATCACCCCAATAGCCTTGGGGATAGGGAGCCACTTGCGCGCACGGTCGGGGCTTCCGAGAGCTTCATCCGCGTGACCGCCCGGAGGAACCGCGTACCCGCCGAACGTCAAGAACGTGAACGCCCCTACCCCAGAGAAAACAAGGTCGATAGCGTATGCGCCTGCAAGAAGAACATCCCACACGATGAGGAGCAAGCCGACAACAGAGACAGCCAGCGAGAACGTGCCATCGAGGCTCGCCGCGTCCTCTAGCTGCTTTTGTTCCTTGATCTGCACAATGTTGTCGCGTTCGGTTTGGCTGAGCTTGTCGAAACTAGCACTAGCAAGCTGGACACCCGCGAGTTCTTCCATGTCTTGAGAGGACATGCGCTTGGTTTCGCCCTGCGTGCGCGGAGGCATACCGGGGAGGTCAAAATCGGACAGCATTCCAGTGTTGACGACGTTCGAGTCCCCGCTGTTGGAGGCAAGGTTCGTGGAGGCTTCGTCGATGTGCGGGAGGTCTTGGAGTTTCTTCCCATCTTTACGGGAGAACTTCAAGATCGGGCCGATACCACCGGGGTAGCGCGTGCGGTCAAGGGTGGTGACTTTCGCGCCGGAGTCAATGGTATGGACCGTGTTGCCTTCAACGTAGTCGCCTGCAATCCAGTGGCGGGACGTGCTTCCAGCCATTTGGACCATGATGACCACGAAATACCCTTCGTTCATGGCGTTACGCACGTCATCTTCACTGAACTGGTTGCTTCCACGCCCGGCACCATTCGTGTCCCCGTCAATACCGGCGAGAGTGAGTTCACCGTTGGTAATGTTCTCCACGCCCTGCTTAAAGCCTTGAGAGTTGTTCTGGTAGAGCCAGCCCTGCCCGTCGAACGGTGAGTCCTTGTCTGCGTCTTGGAGTTTCTTCGCTTCAGAACGCATATCGAGGACCGTGTATCCGCGTGCTTTCACTCCCGCACGGACTTCCATTGCGGTGAACGCGAAATTACCACACCCAGCCGCACCAAGATCGTATGAGTCTTGCTGCGACATTCCCTTGTTTTCTTTGGGGTTGTAGTTGAAGTCAGAGTCCGCGCAATACTGACACCACGTGGAGGGCTTGTCTTTCTGGTTATGCGGAGACGAGGACTCGTCATAAGCGTATGACGGCCCCGAAAACGCGAGCGCAAGCACCGACACCATGAGCAGTACGACGACTGCGAGGTATCGCGATAAGCGCCCAAGCCGGGCAACGGGAGAGGTTGAAGTCATTGCGTTTCCTTAGCGAGTTGTAGCCTGCTGTAGTTCTAGCTTGTCGTGATTCGATTTTACACGATATACTTTGCTTATGCGTGCGAAAGAATGGGCTGCTCTCGAAGGCTTACACGAGCAGACAGTATGGAAGTGGTGTCGTGAGGGCATTATGCCCGTTCCCACGGAGAGAGTCGGGGGCCTGTGGTTTGTTCATGACCCGAAATATGAGGCTCCGCCCGTTCCCACGGCTGGCACGCGCACCGTTTGTTATGCGCGCGTCTCGTCCTCTGACCAGAAGGGTGACCTGCAACGTCAAGCTGACAGGTTGAAGGCGTTCGCTATCAACCTCGGCGCGTTAGACATTGAAACAGTGACAGAGATCGGTTCGGGCGTAGGCGACAAGCGCCGCAAGCTGAACAAGGTTCTTGCTGACCCCACTGTTGGCACGATCATCGTGGAGCACCGTGACCGTTTGGCCCGCGTGAACGCCGGGCTGGTTGAGGCCGCGTTGTCGGCGCAGGGGCGACGGTTGATCGTCGTGGACGACTCAGAACGAGACGACGATCTTGAAGCTGACATGACCGAGGTATTGACCTCGTTCTACGCCCGTCTGTACGGGCGGCAAGCGGCGAGACGCAAAGCAGAAGCCGCGTTGAAGGCAGCACGTAATGTTTGAGGCCGTTAAGGTCGCGTTGGACCCTACTCCCGCGCAGGAGCGACTGATGTTGTCGCACGCGGGAGCAGCACGGTTCGCATACAACGCCGCCCTCGCTCATGTGAAAGCCGCTCTCGAAGCCGGAGAAAGGCCGGAATGGTCGTTTTATTCGTTGCGCCGCTGGTGGAACGCGAATAAGGACGTTCTAGCCGTGAACAAGGACGGTACTCCGTGGTGGCGCGAGAACTCGAAGTGTGCCGCAGACACTGGGCTTGAAGCGTTATCGAAAGGCTTGTTGAACTGGTCGAAAAGCCGCAAAGGGAAGCGGAAGGGGCCTCGGGTTGGGTTCCCGAAGTTCAAGGCGAAAGCCCGCGAAACGCCCCGGTTCAGGTACTCGATCAGTCGTCCCAGCGATGGTGGACTCATTAAGGGCGACGCGAAAGCGCTCTGGTTGCCGCGTATTGGTCGAGTGCATTGCTTGGAGAACGTCACGGCCCGCGTGGACGGAGCGAGAGTGCTGAACATGACTATCTCCCGGCGCGCGGGGCGTTGGTATGCCGCATTAACCGTTGAACGCGACGAACCGACTGTGAAGAAGGCTCCGAAGGGCGGAGCGGTTGGCGTTGATCTGGGAATCAAAGCTCTTGCCACACTCTCGGACGACACTGTTATTCCCAACCCTCACCACCTTCAAGCTGACGAGCAGAGGCTGAAGCGCGCACAGAAAGCGTTGAGCCGTAAGAAGATAGGCTCGAAGCGACGAGCCAAGGCGAAAGACAGGGTTGCTCGCCTTCATGCCCGTATCGCGAATCGCCGCAACGACACGCTACACAAGCTCACCACCATGCTTGCCCAGACGTATTCGGACATTAGTATCGAGGACTTGAATGTTGCGGGCATGGTGAAAAACCATCATCTCGCTAAAGCCGTCATGGACGCTTCCTTCTACGAGTTGCGTCGTCAACTGGAATACAAGACCGCAAAAACCGGCGCGAAACTACATGTGATCGACCGCTGGTACCCCAGTAGTAAAACCTGCTCGAATTGTGGGAGCGTGAAAGCCAAACTCTCCCTCACCGAGCGAACCTACAAGTGCGAACACTGCGGGCTTGTGATCGACCGCGATCTGAACGCGGCTATTAACATTCAGGTCGCCGGGAGTGCCCCGGAGACCCTAAACGCGCATGGAGGGACAGTAAGACGGGGCAACCAGCCTGGTTGCGCAACGCTAGACCCTGTGAAGTGCGAACCAAGCAGGCATGAAAGTGCTGTAAGACTTGGAGCGGGTGGCCGTAAGACCACCCTGCAAGCTGAAACACACTAGCTTGCAACAGCCGTGTAAATGCCGATATGTTCACGCCCGTCACGCTCAACCTCAGTTTGGAGGAACCGTTGCGTGAATGAGGGCAGGTGGTACCAGAACTGCTCTTGACCGCCCCACAGGTAGTGGACACCGGGGTCAGCGATACGCATAGAGTCAGTGTTCGGGTCATAGGACGTGACAACCATGATGTGAGAGAACGTGCTGTTCGGGTGACCGTTGTAGTGCGGCCCGCCTCGGCGTTCTTGCGCGTCAACAACAGTGGGTATCCCCTTACGGAAAGAGTTCTTCACGGCTTCACGGACTTGATCGACCGTAGGCGTGTGAATCGTCGTGTAAGCGTCGTATCCCAGCCACTTGTTCATGCCGTACTCGAAACGACGGTCATGGAAGCTCGTGTACCCGTATCCGACGGTGTTCATGTAATCGCGGCTTGCGAGCGCGTTAATGCTCAAAGGAACGCCCTGCGCGGAGCGGTGAGCGCCGATAGCGTTAAGAACCATCCACCCGCTCGTCGGGCCACAGAAATAGTTGTTCGGCTGACCAGCCCACGCAACGTTGAAATCGTGGGCTTTTTCTAGGACACCGTGCTCAAAGTTCTGCTTATGACGGTTACCGTCCCAGTAAGGCTCAGAAGTCGGGTAGCCCAAGTGTCCGTGCTCGTAACCGTGGTTACCGTATTCACCGAGCAATTCACCTGTGACAGCGTGAGAGCCAGTACGCGGCGACCAGTATGCGGTTCCACCTTGGAAACGCTGGTACACGCCGCCACCTGCTGTGCCGGTCTCGTCAGATAGCGGATATCCGAGTTCTCCGCGTTCCCAGTTGTAGTAGCGGTAAGTTCCCATGATCGCGTCATGGACGAAATAAGAGTCCGAACCGGGATGCCAGTAAGCAGTGCCGCCTTGGAAAATCTGGAAAACACCGCCGTTAGCGGACGGGGTTTCGTTACTGGCCGGGTAGCCGAAACGTCCCCATTCGTATCCTGCGCGCCCGTATGCTCCCAGCATCGCACCATGCACGTAATAAGAGCCGGTACGCGGCGACCAATAGGCCGTGCCGCCTTGGAAGGTCTGATACACGCCACCATTAGCCGTGGCAGTTTCTTCACCCGTCGGGTAGCCCATCTGGCCGCGCTCCCAGCCCTGAGCTTCCCACATGTTACGGATACCACCAGTCACCCGGTGAGCGCCGGTAGACGGGTGGAAGTAGATCGAGCCACCAGTGAAATGCTGATATGCGCCACCGTTGGCCGCGTCCTTCATCTCGTCATTCAGCGGCCAACCCAGCGAACGGCCTTCTGCTTCTGCACTCTGGTAGCGTTCAAGGATTTTGCCCCAAATAGGGTGCGCGCCTCCCCTGCTACTCCAACTGATCTGACCGTTCTCATAGGTCTGTACCGCGCCGGGGACACCTGCAATCGTCCGGTTTACTTCATCGGACGTGGGGAACCCGAGAGTCCCGTTCTCCCACTTGTAGGAGCCGTAGGCCCCGTGGATTCCACCGCGTGAAGCATGAGCACCATACTGGGCGGTCCAGTAGATTTGCCCACCACGATAGAACTGAATGAACGCACCGTCACGCAACGGGACCAGCCCGGAGGTAGCCGCACCGAGGACACCGTTCTCGCCGCCCATTTCTTGCCAATGTTGGCGGATGAAGTCGGCTGCGGCAGGCGTAGTGGGGGTAGGTGTTGGCGTGGGTGCCACTGTGGTAGGCGTAGCGGTGGGGGTTGGTGAGACTGCGGGCGTTGCTTCACTAGGTGTTGTTGCACTGGGCGTTGCGCTCACTGAGGGGGTGGGTGACGACGTAGGGGTCGTCTCAGTGGCGGTCACAGACGGGGACGGCGTGGGTGTCCCGGTTGTGTCAGCGAACGCGGTCGGTGCGACACCTACAGCGAACAGCACCGCAAGGGCGCACGATGAAGCAAAGCGTGAAGAACGCATCAGTATTTTCTCTCCTGTTGGTTGATGGGATTAGCCGCGAGTTTGTTGCCTGCTTTGTAACGCTACTGCGCGAGCCTAGCGGCTCGTTTTTTCATGCGTTGTAAGGCTTTCGCGGTACGGATAATAGCCGCCTCACGGTCGAACTCAAACACGGGAAGCGCGGGCTGGTCTTTCATGTATTCGATTGCACGCCGCACGATGTACATGTTCTGCGCGTGAACACCGAGGTCGAACATGAAGTTGCTTCCTGTCGCGGGATACTCGTCGAGGATGTTCCGCAACGTGGTTTCCGTGTCATCTTCTAGCTTGATCGCCGCACTAGGGGTCTTTATGTATCCTAAGTCTTTTTCGAGGGAAGCCCACTGTCCGCTACGGGTTTTGAGCATCCACATGTAGCCGCCCGCCTCGAACTGCTTAGGGAGCGTGGCCCCGCGTTCTGCCGCGTATTTCCAGAGTCCTTCGTGGAGGCGTGTCTGGTCTGGCGAGTAGAGGCCGCATAGGACTTTCAAGGTGGGTTGCGCGTTGATCTTTTCGTCCTCGCCCGGTTTCCCTAGTGTCACGAGTACGCTTCCGTTTTCTTCGTCCGCGTAGATGAGTGCGCGGGGTGTTTGGAACACCATGAGAGTTTGCCTGTCTGCGCTCTCGGGCTTGAATGGCGCGCCTTCTTCCATCACGGTCTCATACATGGACACAAGGTCAGTTTCAGACAGGGCGCGCGCCCCGTTCGACTCGATGATGAGACGAGCGAGGCGCGTCACGTTCACGCGGGACAGCAGGAACGCCCCTGAGAGCGCCGGACCGCCGACCGTGGGTGCTGGGAGTGCGATCCAGAAGAACTCCCCTACAAGGGGCATGTAGGCTGCGATCAGCCCACGTTGAACACCCTCAGCGTCGGGGAATGTTGCCCCGTAGCCGCGAGCGCCCATGAATGACGCTTCATTCCACCTCATGCTGCGCTACCTGTCAGTGCTTCAACGGTTTTCACGTCGCGTTCTGCGATTGCCTGAGCCACCCAGAACGGGTTGCGGGCAGGCTTGTACTTGCGGAGGCGCTTACCTGTTTCCGCTTCGGCGCGTAGGAGAATCTTCGCGTAGTGCAAGCAGATAGCGTCGGTGCGCCTCTGAGCTGCGGGAACGGTCTTGAACTGTTCCTTATCCATGTAGATACGTCCACCAACGCCAGCGAAGATATGAACGGCTGCGTGGCAGCGGTTGCATAGGGTCACAAAGTTACTGGCAGTGTCAGCGCCACCGAGGTACACGGCGGTGATGTGGTGGCATTCCAACAGTCCGAGGTGAATGTTGTCCTTGTAGCCTTCACCGAACCCACATGCCTGACACTTCGCGCCGTCGCGCATGAGGATAGCTGCGCGGGTTTCGGGCGGGAGCGGCTGGCGGTTCTTGGGGTCTTGGATAACGTCTTTACCGAGGCCGGGGAACCGGTCGTCAAGGTCGTCGCCTTGGCTGAAAGGCTTGTTGAAGATCGGGACGACTTCGCCTTCGTCGAGGAAGTCCTCGTCTTTCAGGCCACTGAGTTCGTCTTGGAGGAGCGTGTTCTCCAAGTTTTCGCGGTCCTCGTCGGTTAGTCCGGCGAAAAGGTTCGCTTCGGTGTTGAGTTCGTCGCGGACGCTGAGGAGTTCTTCACCCATGCCGAGGAGCTTTTGGACTTCCTCATCGGGCAATGGGGCTTGTTCCTCGTCGTTTGCGAGGTCTTTTGCTTCTTCAACGTCGTTGACGCTGCGAGTGTCGTCGATTGCACGCGGGTTTTGCTCGTCTCGGCGCGCTTTCTGCAAGCTGTTGTAGCTCTTGAGGAGTGAGCGCTTCCCGCTGGTGAACTCGTCGATGATTTCGGGGTATTCGCATTCCATTACGTCGCGTAGGCGCATACTGTCACCCAAGTCGATGCCAAGGAGCCAGTCGAGGGCTGTGGCTTCGACCGTGTAGGAGCGGTCTACGGTTTGGAGCATCTTCCAGATTTCGGGCCACGTGTGCTTTTGGTGGCGGTTGAGGACGAGATGGAAGAAAATTGCTAGTTCGCTGGACTGCTGGGGGTCGCGGAAGCGGATGATCGTCGCGGGGACATCTTCAAGGTTGTAGGTCAAGGCTGCGGACATGCGTCGGAAGCCGTCGAGGAGCTTGTAGCGTGCTCCCGCGTATCCGGCTGCGTCTGCTTCTGCTGCGGTCGTGAACCCGTGAGCGTCGAGGTACTTCTGGTATTCCTCGGTGAGGGTCACGACAATGGGGTTGAGGATGCCGAGGTCTTTGACGATATTGTTCAGGCCCCTGCGGGTTTCCTTACGGTATTCGCGTAACGGGAGGAGCGCGTCGATCTGGTTAATGTTGACGGTTTCCCCGTAGGTGATCGTGTAGTCGCCGGGAGTAATGTTCGCGATATTGGAGGCGCTTTCAAGGAGACTTGTCACGTTCTCGCTCTTACGCGGAGTGGCTTCAGTGGTGAGAGCTACGGTTTCGGAGGCTTCGGCCAGAGCTTCCGGTTTTACGGTAATGCTAGAGGCTTCTTCTTCGTCCTCGTCCTCATCTTCGTCCCAGCGGACGATGATCGGCTCATCGCCTTCTTCTGGTTCCTCTTCGCCGTCTGCCGCGCGTTCGGGGGTGTCGGCTTCGTCGGCCATGAAAGGAGGCTCGGTGACGACGCTAGTGGGGTCGTCTACTTCGTCTGCGCGGATAACGTCGTAACTGCCGTCCTCGTTGCGCACGATAGCGAACTCTTCAGGGATATTGGTGCTCCCATAGGCGCTATAGAGGGCCTTGAGAGCTTCATCGTCTGTGAAGTGGGTGCCAACATTCAAGATGGTGGTCACAAAGTCTGGGGTGTTTTCCGAGTCCATGTTTAGCTTCCTATGGCGTACATAAATTATGAGAGTATGGCAATTATATCAATCGGGTATGCGGTTTCGCCTTGATGAGGCACAATCTCATCACCTTCCTGCCGCCACTCGACCGGCCCGTCCCCCATCTTCACTGCAACAACTGGCGTGGGAGCCTGCGGGACGTTAAGTGCGACCTCTCCGCAATATGGGGCTTCAACGTCGTCAAGCACGATGCTTCCGTCCGCGTCCCCGGCCAATGACACCCATTGCGTTTGCGGGTCCCTGCCGAGGGTGGTGCGCGCTACATCGACGTAGCCGCGCTCGCGGATAGCTTCAGTGACCGGCTTACACGCCTCGTCCCACTCGGGGCCAGGGACTAGGACGGTTTCTTTTGATTCTGGGCGCATGGTTTCAATAAACACGATTCAGACACCCCTCACGGTCGCCTCATAAGCGGCGCGAGTCTGAAGAACTCCAAGGAGAGCGTTCTTCGAGGGGGCGAGCTGCGCTTGAGACAGGAGCATAGCTTCGTTGCGCGCAGCTTCGGCGGGCGTATAGGCGCGTCCACCTGACACGAACACGTAGTCCCCGTATTCGCCGCTCACGTTCTGCATAAGTTCCCGCAAAGACAAGCTGAAAGCGGGGTATCCTTCGTCGTTCATGGTGATAACGCCACTCTCGTTGACGCTGTAGTAGCCGAACCGTAAAGACTCGGGCTTACGGGAAAGCAGGTAACGCCACTTATCCAGCATCTTCATGCGAGCGTCCTGCACGTCGCCCATTACGCGCGCCGCATAGTCGGGAACAAACGGGGAAAGTTTAGAGACCAGCGCTTCACCTAATGCGGTCAGGAGGAACCCTGCGTTCACTGGGAACACTGCGATCAAGGCTTCCCCAGCCGTAACGGGCTTCAACCCGTCGCCGTCTACCGCGTAATACACGGGGCCATCAGGAGCGCATTCCGCACCCAGTGCGGGGCCGAAAATCTCTTCATATTCATCTTCGGGGAGGCAATACGCGGGGATGCCAAGCGAAAGCGAGGGAAGCAATAGGGAGATGAGTGTGGCGAACACTGGGCCGTAGGCTTTTTCGGAAGCGTCCGTGATGCGGATTGCTTCGTCTACTTGTTCTTGTGAGAGACCTTCGGGGATGTTCATGGGTTGTCCTTCCGTGGTTAGGAAATGAAATAGCTTAGAAGTGAGGTGATTGCGTCTTGTAGGGCCGCTGTTAGGAGAAGCGCGGCCATGATGAGCGTCGCAACAGCGATACCTATTGCACCCTTCAAGGTCACGTACTTGTCGCTTGTTGCTTCTTCCGGGGTGGGCGCGTATTCAAGGTTCCCAAGCATGACAAGCCGGTAAGCGTGCAACTGTGGGGAAACAAGACTGACAGCCAAGCCAGCGAACTGCATGACTGCCCAGACGATCAACAAGACACCGAACACTGAACAGCCCACTGCGACAGCCCTATCGAGCGCGGACTGAGACTCAAGTTCCCGCTGGGCGAGAATGTCATACAGGTTGTCTTTCTGCTGCTGAGACAACTGAGAACCTTCAGCCAGTGACACGGCCTGCCCTTCGGTGATACTCGGCTTCTTCGGCATACCCGGCAGTTCCCAATCGTCCTTAATGCCACCACCGGCACCATCTGAACTGGCGGACGCGGACGAGGAAGAAACAGAACCGCCGTTTACTTTCTTCAGGATTGTCGCCGTGTAGGAGACACGCTTCATGAACCCGGCTTCCGCGCCTCCGGGGGCTTCCCAGTTCGTCATCCAAATCCACGTCGCGAAATACCAATTGTCAGTTTTCTTGAATGCGTCTACGTTGTCGAACTTATCTTCCCCAGACGGGACGGCTGCGCCCTTCACGCCGTACTTGTCAGCGTCGGTGAGCGCATACTGGGCCATTGACGGGTAAATACTCGCGGTGGTTTTCCAACCCACCCACTCCAAGCGCCCGTCCTCAATGGCAGCTTCCATTGTCTTATCGGCTTTCAAGCCGCTACAGGAGTTCACGCCGTTCTTAGCAAGTAGCGAGGTTCGCCTTGAGCCGAGAGCCTGATACAGGCCACACGCGCCACTAGAGGGGTTTTGCGCGTCCAAACTGAACCCTGACTCTCGCCAGAAGTTCCCTGCAATAGCTGCTGCTGCTTCCTTACTGAATCCTTGGGCTTGCGCGGCTGAGACGACATCTTGCGCGATCTTCTTATGCTCGTCGTCAAGACTGTTCCAGTTCGCCTCAATAGCCTCATCGGAAACAGTGGGATTAGCGGGTAGAGCGTATGCGCCGCGAACGCCGCCTAGCCCTAGCAGCATGACGATGAGGCAAGCTACTAGGGCCAAGCGCGCGATGAGCGTGTGATGGGTTTGGTTGGCTTTAATCATGTGTCCCCTTAACGGAACTCCACTCCGATGACCGTGATTCCACGCTTAGCGGCTGCATCCACCAACGCTAGTGTCGCGACCTCACGGCTCCCATATAGGAGAGCGAGCATGTTCAATGCGTCAATACCGCTGTAGAGGTCCGAGGTCACTGACGTGAACTTTTCTCGCATGGGAATATCGCCATGCGCGTTACGGAAGTTCTCGACGGCTTTGACGATTTCTTCGTCGCTCAGATATAGGGCAATAAGCCCTTCGAGTCGAATCCGCCACTCGCCTTTTTCTTCGCTCTGTAAGTACAGCCGCGTGCTATAGGTGAGCGCAATCTTGTCGGGTTGCCATAGTCCCATGATGGGGAGAGCTGCGTCGTATTCCTCGGGAATGTTGAGAGCGCGATTGATCGAATGTCCTTCGATATCTACTAATTCGCCGTTAGGTTTTCCGCCTCGGTTCTTACCCGTGAACCCGAGTGCGTGAGAAAGTGCTTCCCGCGCGTTGTCCAGATATTCCTCGACGCGTTCGTCAAGTTCTTCCTCATAGCGGTCCCCATATGTTCGGTCCTCGCACTCTGGGCCGAAAACTTTACGCATTTCGTCCATATCAGCGTTTGACCGTAGTACGTCAGAAGCGGCATCAAAGTCCTCGTCGCAAGTGACAAAAACTGCGTCCCTACCAATCGACACTAAAGCTGGGTATGAGCAGTAGTCTCGGACATCTGATGCGTTTCGCCCGTCTAAACCAATGGTGCAGCCCGTCAGGTCTGTGTACTTCGATATGCCCAGACTCTTTTTGGAAAGATTCATTTCCTCAGTGAGTATTCTTAACACTGCTTGAGTGCTTTGGAGGTTGGCGCAAGCATTAAGCGCGCTCAGGCCGTCCGTGAAATGCAGGAAATGCAACGCATAGCATAAGCCTTTCCGACCGTGCGGTTCGTCCTCAAAAATGTCATCGTCACCATCAATGGACTGTTCAATGGCCTGAATTAGGTGATCTTCATGCAGATGGTCGTTGATTAAATCTGCGAGCTTCATTCCCGTGAGATGCAGTCCTCGGCGGTCTTTGTAACCAACTTCCTCATCCCCCGTAAATGAACCACTGCCCAGTAGGTCAATGTAGGCACCAGCGCCGGGCTTAAATAGCGGCCAGAACCTGTCGGGGCATTCAAGCGCTTTGAGGTTAGCGAAATTTTTACCCACATCTACGGGGAAGCCGGATTCGAGCAAGTCCGTGAGCCAGTTTACGAAATCTTGCTTAACGGCTTTCCCGATTTCTGCGTCGTAGAACTTCTCGTCCGTTCCATAGATCTGCTCCGCGTAGTCCCCCAACAGTGCTGCTTGGGCGAGCGCTTCTTCCGGGAAATGCAGGTCGTCAAATATCCCGTCCTCTAGGTCTTTGGGTCCTGCAATGTAGAACCCTTCGCGGTTAATTGAGATAAACGCTGGGTATGCGCCGATAGTCACGGGACAAGCCTCCTTAAACTGCTTCTTTTGGCTGGTAGTAAATACCAAAGTTTTCGTCGATGACGGTGGTAAAAGTGCCTGCATAGTAGCCGCCGGGCACCGTGCGTAGAAGTCTGCAAATGTCGTAGTCGAATCCCGGTGTGAACGGCGGGTACGTGTATGCGGGGACTTCGTGGCCGTCGATGTAGGCGATCTGTCCTTGGGTAACGCACTCGTCCCCGCGAGTGCCCAACAAGAAGCCGTGCTGGAATGTTTCGGGCTGGTCTCGCATATGTTCTGCGAGGGTATCGCGGGCGATCATGGTGAGTTCTTGTACTTCGTCTACGCCGCCTTCTAGGAACCTTCGGGGGATGGAGAGCCTGCCTGCGAGATACGTGTACGTGTTGGTGTCCTTGTACCACTCGTAGGTGAGGACGTTCCCTGAGATCGTGTAGCGGGGGGCGAGCCATTCATATGACTTGTCTGCCATACGTAGGTGCATGAGTTCCGTGTCATCGAGGAGACGATAAGGAGTGTTCTCGTACAGGTAGCTGTCCGCTAGGAGGCGCGTCGCGACAGCGAGACTGCGAGGCATGGTGAGCGCGTACTCGTTCACCGTATCGCAATACATTTTCATCGGGACAGGGCCAACGAGAACTTGACTGCCGCCGAACATTTCCCGGTTGAGCTGGTCTCGGGTTTCCAACGACCGGTTGTTTCCGAGGAGGAGCGCGCACGTGGCTGCGACACACCACAGGAGTGCTCGCTGTTTCTTGTTCTCGTAGTCAAAGTTGGTTTCTTCTCCCTCTGGGACGTGTACGCCGTGATTGTCGAGAACGTGGGCGATGCGCTCACATGAGTACTCGTCGTTAAAGACATCTTCGAGGGTGAAACGGACGGGAGCTTCGTCCACGTAGACCTGCCATGAGGGCTGGTATGCGAGGAAGCGCGCGCGGAAACGGAACGCGCTGATGTGGCGGGTGACTGCCAGAGTGTCCTCGGGTGAGAGGTCGTAGGGGTTGATGTAGGGGATGTTCCCGTCCTCGTGGAGGTCGTAGAGGCTTTCTGCGATCAGGAGAGCGTCTGCGAGGTCGTACTCGTCCTCGGTGCGCTCGATGACTTCTGCGATGAATGGGATAGCTGCCTGTGAGCCGGGGGCGACGAACATGTGTCCGTCGGTGTCGATCAGGATGAGAGGGGTCATTTCGGGTCTTGTCTTTTCTGGTTGGTTTGGTTGGGGCTTGCTGGTTTGGAATTACTTGCTGGCGGGGCTTTTCGTGGTCACGTGTACTTCCGCCGGGGAGAGGATGTGCGTTGTGCCGGTGGGGGTGACTTTAGAGCGGTCTGCTTCCCGGTTGTGTTGACATTCGCTGGTTGTTTCCCCACAGTAGGTGGCTGCGTATGGGAGGAAACCGACGTAGGTTTTCCCGTCGATCTTGAGCCTTGTGGGGGTTGCTTGTGCGATGTCGGGGTCTGGGGATGCGTCTCCGTTGGGTACGTAGGAGAAGATGACTTTGGGGGTGAGGACTTGGGCTGCGTCCTCGACGGGGACGAACACTCCCCCTGCCCACGAGTCGTAGATGCTGAACAGGGCGTATGCGGGCTTGTTGCCGTTGTCGAACGTGACGGGGACGAGGCAGGTTTCAGCGAAACATGTTGCGGTTGCTTCCGGGTCGATCACGCCGTCGTTGTATGGGCCAAGACCGTTGCCGGGGGCGATGAGTGAGGGGCGAGAGTTTTCGGGTCGGTCTTTGACTTTCCCCGTCCACGAGACGGCCCCGAGTTTCAGGTCGCCTTGGACGCACGACCAGTACAACTGGGGGTCTCCGGTTTCGTACATGCGCTTACAAGTGTCTGGGTTTTCCTCGTAGTCGCTTGCGTTGTAGGTGATGCGCGGCGCGGGACTGGTTGAGGTGGGGGCGCTGGGTGTTGGCGTGGTTTTTGTGGGCTTGTAGATGGTTTTCCCGAGGATGAAGAAGCCCATGAGAAGTGCGATGAGGATTGCGCACACGATGTAGACCTTGCGGCTCTGGTTGCCGGTCTTAGTGGCCTTGCGTGTTTCAGCTTGTACCGTGGCGCGCTTGGGGGGCTGTTGGGGTTCTTCTTCCCCTGACCACGGGTCGTATTCGATTTCCATAAGTACCTCGGTTCTAGCGGATGAGTGCCGTATGCAAGATTGCGCTCAGGAGGGCGAAACCCATGAGGAACGCGACGGTCGTCATGAATCCCCAGATTTTCTCTCCGATTTGCCTGCCGGTCAGTGTCCGATACTCCCCCAGCTTAGGGATGCGACTCCACCCCCTGCGGGTAGCGAAATAGGTGAGAGCAAAAATGATGATGAGCAGGGAAATGTAAGACACAAACGGCTGATGGAAGAGGCTCACGGGACTGACAAGCACGTTCTCGGAAGCAGAGTATGCGGGTGCCCCGGCGTGTGAGGACACGTGAGCGGTGATAGCTCCGTCTGGGAGCGGGTTGGGGATTTGTGTTGTCGCGTCTGTTGGCGGGTGGAGGGCGAGTTGAGCGTCGTTGCGTGTCATCTGCCGGTTTAGTTGCGTGAGGGACGCGGATAGGTTACCGCCGATCACGTATGCGGCAATGATGAACGTGAACCTGATGAGGCGCGCTCCGAAAGAAGCGAAACGCCTTGTGAGTGGATTACGCGGGTTTGCCATAGTGCCCTTTCCTTTTTGGTTGCCGTTTTTTAATGGCTTGTCCTTGGTTTGCGTAGGCGGTTGTTTGTGTTTGGTTAGTGGTTTAATCATATCACACGTGTAGCGAAAATGATACACGTGTGCGCTTAACTTTACGTATGCGCGTTTTTCTTATACACTTTCAGACATGGACATCACGGATTACACAGCAAGCGACTTCCGGCGAGCAGTCGGACACCGACTCAAAGTACGCCTCTTTGACAAGGGAATAAGTGTTGCTGATGCGGCGAACGCTATCGGATTATCGCGCACAACCTTGTCTCGGAAACTCAATCCGGCACGCAATGTGACATTCACAGTCGATGAGTACGCGCGACTATGCGACCTGATTGATTCCTCTGCCGACGACATCTTCCAAGAAGCAAAACAGTCTCTCTCCAACTAACCAAACCAAAGCCAACAGCCAGAAAACGTAAAACCATGAGCAGTAAAGAATTAGCGTCCAGACAAGATGACGCACACGACGTGGTTGTTCTCGACGTAACCGAGGGCGACATAGAGGCTGCTTCCCCTAAACGGGAACGTTGCTTGTATGACGATGCGGATTTTCGCGCGTTCTGGACGATCTACCCTCGGCATGAGAACAAGAAGGGCGCGTTCCGGTCATGGAAGAAAGCCTTGGAAGCTGGTTTGCGGGCCGAAGATATCCTGCGTGAAGCAACAGACTACCGGGAGCTTGTAGCCGCCGAGAATCGCGATCTGCGGTACGTGAAGCACCCGACCACATTCTTGAACCAGCTTGACGCTGACAGCATCGGGGACGCGCGTAAAAGCATGAGTGACGCGGCCCAGTTTGAGCGCGAAAAAGAATACATGGCTTCCACTCAACGCCAGCGCGGAATGAGCATGAGCCAATACAGCGCGGAAGAAGAAGCCAAGGCCGTGCGCCGCCAGTTGGAAACCTACCCGGTCTTGACCACGCAAGACATTGACTCAGCCGCACGCGACCTTGGGTTCATGCTCGAAGATATCCCCCAGCACGCGGACATGATTAGCGGGCTGGACAAGATTAAGACCACCCTTGAAGAAGTCGTCCCGAAGATGACTAGCCTCGTGGAAGCCTACAACGCTTACGTGGCCTCCAAGACGATGGAAGAACTCGCCCACACCTCCCACGCCCTACAGGCAGTGTGCGCGCAGACAACAAGCGTGATCTTCCATAATGCGTGCCGCTACGGGTGGTACAAGACGTTCCACAACGTTCACGCAATCCCCAAGGCGATCATCATGCAAGCCGCGCGCGGCGGCATGAACCTAGAGGACGCGCGCCATCAAGCAGCGTTAGCAGCCTTGGATGACGTGAAGCTCCTGAGCGGCAAAATCAATCACAGCGCGGTAGCAAGCGTCCTCACTGAAGCCCTCTCCCACGTGGAGACGGGAAGTGACGTAGACGCGGCGATCAACAATACTTTGAGCTACTTGCGTCCCCAGCAGGAATACTCCCCACAGGAGCAAGCGGTTTTCGCGAAAGAAATCTACACGAAAGTCCGCCCAACACCTGACATGCTTGAACTCGACAAACAGCAAACCAAACTCCTTGTAGAAAGCCGGTGACCAGACATGTATGTCACTCCTGAAACGATGCGCGAATGCCTCACGAAACTGTCCGAAACTGGCCTTATCCGCCCACTCCCCGAAGCGCCTAAGAAACTGGAAGCACTCACCCAAGCGTGGCGTGAGGGCATTATCCCGAACGCTACGGACGCGAACATGAGGGCCGCTGTTTCCTACCTCATGCAAGAAGAAGAAACAGGCGGCTCCTACGTGACTGTTGCCCGGTTCAATAAGGCTTTGCGCGTGGTTCGCCAGCGCGCGGCCTCAGCTCGAAGCCAGATCATTAAGGGCTTGGAAGAAAGCGACACGGGTGTGCTCGCTGAACTCACCATGAACGACACCGCCAATGAGGCCCTTGAGGAAAGCAACCAGTACGCGGGCTTGTTGTATCGGCGTGCGGCTCACATGGCAGCAGCCGGTGGCGCGTCAAAGCGTGGCATTGAACGTGCGGGCGCTATCGCTGTTCAGCGTTTCAATGAGGGCGGTGCGCTCAAGAGCTTGTATGAGCACTTCCAAGACATGAGCGAGGCGATCTCCGGTGGCACGTTCTTGTCTCCCGTTGAGGCCGCTGCCGTGTTCTCGACCGACAGTGAGTCGAGTAGTGTTGCCGCTTACTCGCCCGACCGTATCCAGCAGCTCATTCACGGGCGCACTCAAACACCGTCAACCTCTAACAATGGAGCGCGTAAAGCCCAAGACTCCCCCGAAGCGAAAGAACGTATCCGTCAAGCTAATCGGCAGATCGTCGAGTCGATTAAGCGACGCGGTATTGAAGCGCGGGAAGCAAAACGAGAAGCGGAACGCGCACAGCAAGAAGCCGAGCGCCGTCACGCGAATGAAGCTCTCGCACAGTTGGAAGAACTCATCGCAGCGGGACAGATTGAGCTTTAACCGTAAAAGCGCGCAAGCCTGAACTATTTACCGATACAACATCAGCAAACACCAGTAGGAAAAACGAACAGAATGATTACTATTAGTTACCCGTCCGGCTCTATCAGTGGGGACACTGTTTTTGACATTGAGGAACGTATCTCGCGCATGTCTGACAGTGAGCAAGGCACCCCCGTGTGGCAGTGGGATGAGGCTCGTGGGGTCTGGCAGCGTTTCGACGGCGCGACCACTGACCTATATGGGCCAGATGAATACCCGCTGCGTATCAAGGACCTCATTCGGTTCCTCGCTTATATCCTCGATGATGACACGATCAGTGTCCGAGACATCAAGGTTGAAGTCAGCCTTGAGGACGATGAGCGCCCCTTTCCGTGGGAAGTACTCGCCTACCGGGAAAACAATGGCTTAGGGCGCGCGCAGCTCGCTCGCGCACTCAAAGCACGCGGCCCGAAGCTCGTTGAAGCATGGGAAACTGGGGCGACTAAGCCCGGCCCGTGGGTGGGTGACGGGATTGAAGAAATCGCCCGTAAGCATGAGAAGGCCGCGCGTGACCTACAGGCCGCTATCTACGCAACCGAGGGCGATACCGTCGCCGTCGTATGTCCCCCCGCTGACAGCTTCCCGCCGGACAGCGCGTGGGGCGCGTATGAGTGGCTGAACTTGTGCGCCCGCGTGATCGGTGGCCCTAAGCGAGGTGTTCGTATCGTCCGAAACATTGAGCAGGCAGAAGAGCGCGGCTGGCCTCTCGTGAACGTTGCCCACATCTTGAACCGTGACTACTCCAAACCAAACAACAACCCCGAAAACTAGCCAGAAAGAGGAAATACCATGACATTCACTGTCTACACTAAAAGCAACTGCCAGCAGTGCGTCGCAACTAAGCGGCTACTTGACCGCCGTGGCGTGCCCTATACGACCGTTGACCTTGATGCTGACGCAAGCCAGATCGAGGTCGTGAAAGCCCTCGGGTTCACATCAGCTCCGGTTGTTACCGTGACTGACGGGACTCGAACGATTGATTCTTGGGGTGGCTATAGGCCCGACAAGATCAAAGAACTCGCTTCCATCAATTGACACACTCTCACAGAAAGAACACTCAACATGTCCATCATTTCGATTGTCTCAATCGTGTTCACGATTGTTTTTACCCTATTGGCCGCGTTCCTCATCTTCTACTACGTGCGCATGACTAAGCAGCGTGACGAGGGTGGCCGTATGGGCTTCACTCAGACCAAGGGAACTGTCTCCGCTGAGACGGACGAAAACGGCGACCTAACGTGGGGCGACTAAAAGCCCACTAGAAAGCACTAAACGGGACGCTCAGAGCATTTTCGTGTTCTGAGCGCCCCGTTTTTGATAAAAAAGAGCGTTTTTTCGCCGCTAAGAGCGATCTGAGCTACTGAGCGCCCTCTATAAGACTTTCCCGGTCCAGATGGTTGCGATATCCCCGTCGATGCGGATGGGTGCCCCGGGTGCAGCCTTCAGGTTGATGCGACACTCGTAGATAGCGTCATTCTTCATAGTGTCGCGCACAGGGAGATATTGTCCTGTCTGGCGGTCTCCTGCGGCTTGTAGCTCTTGCATCCAGAGGGTTCTTTTCGTGCAGCGGACCACCTGCCAGTACCTAACAAGAACCTGATCGGATGCCATAGGGCGCGCGGTCATGAAGATCATCCCAACGGGATAAAGTTTCGACTCGTTTCGCGGGTCTAACCATATTCTGCGCGCGGGGGCACTGAACGCTCTGACCTGCTCTTCTGAAATTGCCAGTAGCCATGCGATGTCTTTGGTTTTCACTCCGAGTGCGGCGGCTGCGAAAGCGTTGCTCCCCACGCTCACATGCGGCATGAAGCGCCCCGGTGTGTTCAAGAGTGATGGGAAGTGAACGGGGAACCCTTTTTCTTCCATCGTTTTGGTGAAAGTAATGTCGCTACCTAGAATCTCTAGGATTTCTTTCGTGTCGTAATCGTAGATTCCGGTTATTTCACATCGCGGGCCGCGCGCCTGTAGGACATGCGCTGCCCACTCTGCAATTTTGCGCACCAAATCAGAGGCTCCTGCAAGACGACAGGCGAACTGTGCGTAGTACCCATTGTGGGTATATGTGATGGCCTTGTAATAAAGCATTTGCTCGTAGGTGCTGGGGAATTGCGACTTGCCTTCAAGACACCAGTCAGCGTAGAACGCGACCATGTTCGCATTGACGACTCTGCCTTCTTCCAAGTCCTCAATGAAGCGCGCTTTTTCTTTCCCATTGAGGAAATAAGTGAATCGCGTGAGCGAGATGCTACTGCCTTTAAGATGATCGACCTTAAAGGTCAACGGCGGGAACTTATCTGAGAACTTACCTGTGCCGTGGAACGTTAGCCTCCCGCTCTCACCTTCTTTCTCCCACTCAACATCAGCGGTCACACCGACATACCCGTGGAGAGGAACGGTTTCTTTCTTCTGGTTCATTGGTTTGCCTCTTTCTCCTGCTAGATGGTTGCTGTTGGTTAGAAATAATCGCCGGACGCTTGCGCGGGCGTACCCTCCCAGACGTATGCGCGCGCGTTCTGAATGCAGATAGGGGTATTTCGTCCGAACCGGAGGTTAATGCGGCACTGGTACACGGTGTCGTCAACTGGTTCTGGGGGCATGACGGGCATTAGCTCCTTGTATGCCGGAGTGTTGACTGTCGCTGTGACGCGGATTCGCTGAACCCAGAGGGTTTTCTCGGTACTGCGAACAACCTGCCAGAAAGCGACAGTTGTCCTCTCATAGCTCCATGAGGTCACGAGGATTGTCCCAGTGGGATAGAGCTTTGACTCACCGCTCTTCCCCGTGGAGCGGGTTTTCTTTCCCGCGCGTCGGCTCTCCTTGATGATGTCTTTCACTTCTTCCTTGGGGAGCGCGAGCAGGAAAGAAATGAAGTTGACGCTCATGTCGCGCGCGTGGCAGTAAAGCACGGTGTCGTGTGCGTCTAGGTCGTCAATGAGGCCGGGGGTTTTTAAGAACTGCTGGTAGGTGATGGATGCGCGTAGATTACGTTGGCTTACCAACGGCTGTTGCGGCATTTCGTCAAGCCTTGCTACCTCCGCAGCAAGATAGTCACACATTGCCGCTTCATCATGCCTAACACCGTATTCTTCATAGACTTGGAACGCCCAACGCGCAATGTCGTCTGCAAGCGTCCTGAGCCTCTTGAACTCAGGGTGACCATTGAACGGGCCGTTCTTAATGAGAGATACAGTCTTGTAGAAGAAAATCTTCTTCAGCCCAATCATGCGCTGAACAGAGCGCATTCTGTCCGGTGTTACTTCGATGCCTGCCATGATGCTTTGTGCGTTTAACGGTGCGCCGGACTTTGGCCTGACATAGCGTGCAGCGCCGGTGCTGCCACGGTAGTAGATTATGCGAATGATCGGTTGGTGGGTTCCTTTAAGTTCTTCCACCTCGACGCTGATCGGCTTATACCGCGAGTCACTGAAAATAAGGACTCCGCGTTCGTCTTTCTTCTCCCACTCAAGTCTGGCAGTGACGCTAGGGTTGGTTGGGACCTGAGCGATGTCGGTATTGCGTGCCATTATGCTGTTTTCCTTTCGGCTAGTTGCAGGTGCTTGAACTCGTTGAGGAGCGTCATGTTGGTGAGGCTGGCTTTCTGGTCGATGGAGGCGAGTTGTTTGCTTGTGGCTATCACGTCGCGCGTGAGGTGGTGGGTGGCGGTGTAGCGTTTTGTGAAGCCACTGTGTGCGTGGACGTGTTGGAAGATGCTTTCGGCTACGTGCCACGTGTAGGGGTTGAGCGCGTTTTTGTGTGCGATGAGGAAGTAGAGTGCGCTGACTTTCTCGTAGCAGTCGTACATGTCGTAGCCGCCGCAGTGGGCCGCTGCGTAAGCGCCTGATGGTGTGGACGTGTCTTGTGGGGTGCGTGCTACGGGTTTACCGAGGTCAATGTAGGCCGCTGCGTGAGCTAACGCCGGGTTGTCTGCGTATGGGCTGGTTGATGCTATTTGTATGGCGCGCTCGCGGTGTTTCGCGATTGTTTCCACGTGGTAGGGGTTGCGGTGGGGCGCGTCAATGTTGAGCGTCATTTCGGGAATGTACTCGTCGAACGCGGGGCATTGCAGTTCTACTGCGTCTGCGTCTACTCCGAGGCGGGGGATGTCTAAATGCAGGTACATGTAGCGGATAGCTTCTTCAGGTACCCGAGCGTCCCCCATGCGCAAAGCGTTCTGGGCGAGAATCTGAGTGAGAGGCTTATGAATGATGAGCGCGATGACGGGAACATTAGGGTGGCGTTTCTTCACGTCTTGATACAGGTCGGCGCGTAAGAGTCGCCTCACGTTCGTCGCGTCAAAGAATGCGTCTTGTCCCATGTCTAGCAGCGTGTGAATGTAGCTGTAGGCGGTCTTGAATACTTGCGGGTTGTGTTTGTTGCCTTCCGTGAGGGAACCGTATCGTTCGATGCGGATAGCGTCTGTAGACACGACATTACCGGCGCTAATCCTGTTCACAAGGCTTGTCTTACCGACCCCCGCTGGGCCGATGAGAATATAAAGCGCTGGCATGAGCGTCCTACCTTTCTACGGGCGGTATAAGAATCCGGTTGTATGGCTGTAAGTTAATGCTCCGGCAGCGCCAGTAAGGATGTTTAATCGGTCTTGTGGCGTGTAGACGAGCATGTTCCCGTTGAGTTGCTTGCGTCGCCGCGCGTACATGATTTCCTGCAAGGTGAACGGACTACGGATTTCGCGGGGCTTGGGCTTGGTTCGGTCTCCTAGCGCGATACGCACCTCGGAAGGGATGGGGAGCCTTATTTCAGGCGTAGTGAGGATGGCCTGCAAAATCGCTTTCGCCCGGTGTCGGGATATCTCAATTTCCACACACGGCAGCGGCGTTAAAAACGCTCCCTGTTGGCGTTCAACATACACGTAGTCATAAAGCGCGCCTTTCTTTTTCCGCAAGGCCACATCAAGAAAATCGCGCTTTTTAGAAACCGAAGAGGTCATTTTTTCCCATAAAAAGTTTTGCCTGATGGCTTCAATAAGTACTCGGTTAGCGACGTAGTAAGAAGCGTGCATGGACTGTCGCGTCTGCTCGATAGTTAAACCAAGCTCATTGAGCGCGACAGCCTGAACGACACCAAGATTGAATGAGCGCTTGAAAGGTCTTTTCGACTGGTGTGGCATAAAGATGAGTGTCTTTCATGAACCTTAGTGGGAGCAGACAATTAGACCATCGTTGAGGAAACGTAGGCTCAGGACACTGGCGCGAACGATACTGTCCCACTCGCGGACGGTGAATACGCGACTGCCCGCCACCAATGGGCGTTCTGACATGTCTTGTGGGAACGCTAGGAGGACGGCGCTGGCTGCTTCTGGCATGTCTGCTGGGTAGTGTGGCGTGGTGGCGTTCCCGTCACTGGGGCGAGTCCCGTAGCCGACGTAGAGACCAAGATCGTTTTTCAACGGTGGTTGCCCTTGGGGTGACGTGAGGTTGCGGAGAATAATGTTCGCGCGTTGCCTACTGATTTCTAGTTCTGGCGCGATATTGACGACAGCCCTACCGCTTTCGCTTTGGACGATTGAGAACAAGCCACATAGCTGCTTCTGGTTGTCCGGCTCAGCGAGTGCCCACAGTTCAACAAGAACCGCTGGCCCCCACGCTTGGACGCGCACTTTCAGCCCGTCCCACAGGAAGCCGTCTTTAATGGCTTTGCGGAGGACGCTTGCTGTGATCTTGGCTCGTAGCCCAGTGTCGGCTCGTACTTGGTCGAGGGTGACTTTCTGGCGCTTGAGCGTAGCCGTGGTGGCCTTACCAAGGTCGAATGCGTCTGAGAGCTGCATGATTGTTCCTTCACTAGGTGCCCGTTTGCCTTAAAACTCCTCGTTTTAATGCTTTTCCCCTGTTATTCCGCGCGTTTCATGCTGTTACCGGTAACTAATTGGCCGCTTTTGGAGGCTCTAAGAATGTTTTTCCATCCTCGGAACGTGATCTTGTCCCCCGACTTGAAAGATAACGTGTGGGGAACCTATCAGGGGGACATTGTTGTGTCCTACCAGAGGCCCGGAAACCCTAAGTTGAGTCTTGGGGTTTTAACGCTGCGTCAAGTGGGCGCGTCCACGATTCAAGTGACCGCAACGGGTAAAACTAAAGGCTTCCACCCGCAAGCGTCGTTCGCGTGGAACATTTACGTCGCTGAACGTAAGCCGGATTTGCGTATGGTCGCCTGCATGATGTTCCCGCTTGTCGCCCCGTGGCGGTACACGCGGGAGGACTTGAGTCTTATTACGGGACGTGCGCGCGATTTCATGCGCCGAGCAGACCAGAGGGAAAACGGTATGCCCTTGGACATCGTGTTCGACCTGCTGGGCGGGATGCTGCACTACTATCGGCCCGGCGAACTGGACGTGTTCGCGCAGACCGCGCCGGGCACGTTCATGGCTCGCACTGACCTGATTCACTCGTCTGGGGGGAACCGGAAGCGGCTCGTGAACATGGTTTACGCCGCGTGGCGGGCGCATGAGAACGCTTGCGCGGCCTCGTTGAACTACCGTGGCATAGACGCTTCACGCGCCTATAACGAGATGTACAGCGTGGACTACGATTTTCAGATCAGCCAGTACAACTTGGACCGTAATGATCGGATTCCGGCTGACCTTTAACGGTGGTGTGCGCCGTTTAGTGGGCGTTTAACAGTCAAGACCAGAAACCTATAAAGAAAGAGACTGTAACCATGCTCTACTACCCTGACCGCGTGTCCTTGAAGGGCCGAGACGTGTTTTATAACTTCCGGGCTGAGGGGAAGAAGAAGGTTGCCCGGTTTGAGACCGACGCTGACATGGGACGTATTCGCGTGAAGCTCCCCAATGGGACTGCGTTGTGTGAGTACACGACGGACTCATTGTTTGCTGATAAGGAAGCCTTGCGGTTCACTGTCGCTCAGCTCCTTACCGCCGCCACGTTCACTGTTGAGGATGCGACTGTCGCGGCTCGTAATGTTCGTCGCCACATGAAGGTCGTTATCGAAAACGAGGGGCTTCATAGGCCGGTTATTTTCACGCTGTTCGGTAAGGAAATCACTCAGCGTGAGGCTCTAGAAACGTATGCGTTCGGGCATTTCGTGATGGACTCGAACTTGATGCTCATGGACGAGGAACGCTCTCGTATGTTCACTCGTCACCTCGTGTTCTGCATGTGGGCGGCGTTTAAGGAAGCTGCCGAGGTGGTAGAGGCTGTTCCTACTGGCGTTGACCGTAACACCTTGTACACGACGTTCAGAAATAGCTATAGCGAACGCTGCTCGACGCTCATGAGCGCACCAATGACCACGAACGGCCTACCCGCGTCGGTGCAGCTCTGAAAGTGGATTGCATGATGACTGATGCGATGCTTGCAATTGGCATGGATGAGAACAGGCTGCGTCACTGTCACGGCGTGGGGGTGAAGGCATCTGAGCTGGGGCGGGCTTTATTTGGCTGGCCGGATGAGAAGTGCCGCGACATGTTCGTCATGGGCTACCTGCACGATGTGGGTTATCAGTTCGCCCAGGAACAGTCCGAGCACGAGGAACTTGGTGGCGACCTGCTGCGTTCTCTCGGGTTCACTTACTGGGCGGAAATCTTTTACCACGGCAACCCTGACAGTGCTTACCAGTCGAATGAACTCCTAGTGCTCAACTTGGCGGACATGCTGACATCCAAGGACGGCAGTGCCACGACCATCCCTGCGCGCCTTGCGGACATCGCGAGCCGCTACGGCGTTGAATCAA
>ERZ773197.56-NODE-56-length-85080-cov-55.096007_pt1 | contig 85080 bp, 68 predicted proteins | sample MGYA00580999_ERZ773197 | MGnify/ENA primary metagenome ERZ773197 (study PRJEB29015, sample SAMEA2738166) | human oral metagenome | biome: human oral; feature: human-associated habitat; material: saliva | place: China | collected 2185 ...
AGAGTTCTTTTGTACCTTATAAAAAGAATCAGTATAGAGCTTGTCAGTACAAACTTTATGCTTAAATATAGTTTTTAAGGGACGACTACATAGCTCCTGCGAGGTCGCTGTTTTGCTTAAGCAAAAAATGCGCGTTTGCTTAAGCAAAATTTGTAATGTGCTGAATATCAACTGCTGTCTACCTCATTTTTGCTTAAGCAAAATTTTTAGATATAGTTATGACCTGCTATATATACATGATAATATATACATGATAGATAGGGGGTGTGGGGGGGGGGAAGAACGCGCAAGATTTGCTACACATTATCACTAATCATTAGCAAACATTTTTCCAGTTCCTGTTAGCAGCCATCGCGCGCTCACTCCAAAATCTTTCACAAGAGGCTGTATCCAAGATACCTGGAACCATCCTCTGTCAAGATCCTTTCTGTTCGAGATAAGATTCCTTCTGTCAATATCGTACAGCCTACAGTAGGTATTAACGCCTCTGATGCGTTTCTGCGCAACAAGAGTATCAAGGGAACAGTAGAAGCGCTCCATTATCTGTTTTGATACGTTAGTATTCATTTTTCGATTCCACGCGAAGTATTTCTTTCTGTGATTTATCAAAAATGTACGTTACCTCTTCAAGATTCATTGCTCCGAATGAGTTCTTTGCACGATATTTGTGGTGAACCTCCCATCCAAGTGTTTCATAAGGAGATGTTCCTTGACTTTTGAAAAATGCTTTTGCTTCTTCAAGTTTAGAACTGAGACTATCATATGGAAATTCTCCAGCTGCAGCCCTCTTTAGAGCTTCTGTTAGTGCCATAGTCATGGGGGTAATTTTCTTTGGCTCCCCAAGCTCTACATTTTGGTAGCTATCTGGATCTTTAAGATGTTCTTGCAAATACCTATCTATAGCAACTTCATATTGCTCCTTTCTAATACAACTTGCAAATACAACGACCAAAAGAATAAATAATATCTTTTTCATATACACCCCTCCAAATATTCCAGATCAGATTTTAGCGTAATCAAATCCTTGTCTTTATTGTTCAATACGTGAGCCGTAGTAATAGCCATAGATAGCTGCCTACGAGCTTCATATATTCTTTCTTTTATATTCATCTCTGGATCTCTCTTGATAGCCTCTCTATAGAGGTCAATCACTAATCTGTAATAGCTTTCTGTAGATTTCATATTGATTCATTTTACGCTCATACATAACATTACTCGGTATACGCCGAACAAATCCTCCAAAGCCACCTCAAAAGGCGCATACATAGGATCTGGATTCAAAGAGAGGCAGCGTACATAGCCATCACGCTTTGATGGAACCAGGATTTTTACCACAACTCCATTGCACGTGTCCAGCACATAAGCCTTTCCCCAATCTATGAAAGCACGCTCATTGATCTTTTTGATGAGGATTTGAGATCCATTAGGGTACTCAGGAGCCATACTATCTCCAGCAATAGTGATCGCGTAGTCTGCTCCAGCTATAGGGCTGATCACTTTCTCGCAGTCGCTGTCTTTGACAGACACAACGAAATCATCGAGTGATCCACCCTGAGCAGAGATCGGCAACAAATAAACGTAGTTTACTGTTTCCTTATCGCTACGTTCTGTCTCAATTTCAGAAATCAGTCCAGACGCGAATTGTGTTTTTTCGTTTTGTTCTATGTCAGTTTCAAGCATATTTCCAATTCCATCATTTAGCCAATCAAGCCTTAATTCTGGAACAATACACTTTAGCTTCTGCGTAAACAGTTTAGGCTCCTTTGCTTTTCCATTGATCACCTGTGAAAAAGCAGACGGGTTATTATACCCCATCTTTTGACCTAATTCCCTTTGATTTGCTACAACCCCTATTTTGGTAAGGTATCGAATCAAAATCTTATACCTATCTATCCTGCTCATTACTAACCAAATAAAAAGTTACAAAAAAAATCTTTCAATAGTACATAAACTTTTTTTACCTAAAGATTTGGTTTATTTAGAAACTATTTACCTTTACACCATTACAAAACAAATCGCGTCGCAAATATAGCAAATATGTTTGGTAGACACACAAAAAGAGAAATAAAATGGAACACGTGAAGAAATCAACATTTCGACAGATCTACGATTCGTTGCCTGTTGATAGGCCCTTAGCGCCAAAAACGGCTTGGGTAAACGATATAGCCGAATTGGTTAAGGTGCACCCAACAACGGTTAGATGTTGGCTTGCTGGCACACAGAAGCCAGACGCGTTGCGAATTCACGCTCGTTAGGAACAGGAAGAAGCAGAGTGTAAGAGTGGCTATAAATATGTGTCTTCTCATATTTTCTAGGATTTGTATTGATTATTATGATCCCCACGCTCCCTGCCCGCCTTAGAGCGGACGGAAGGTGTCGGGCCGCTGTTATTGCGCTGCGGTATGGAAAGGAATCAACTGAACCGTGGTAGAAGGTCCGCCATTATAGCCGACAACGATAACATAGTAGTCGGTATCTCTTCTTCTTGCGTTTACCTTGACGGTTTGCGAACCATTGTATAAGTACTTATCAAGCGTCTCTTGTGTGAAGAGCTGCCTTAACATCGCCTCGCTGTCGCCTTTGAAATATTCTACGTATTCAGCACGCTCAGCCGTAATATAATAGGTATCGTCGTTGGTGGTCGTCACTTCTACATCCGCACCATCTTTGTAGACTTTCTGGACATTAGCCGTAATCTGATTATTGGAAGGTGCAGGATCGAGCGTCTTAAACGTCTTGGTTCCGGCCGAGTTCATACCATAAGTATACACGATATATTCTGTGCTCCATTCCAGATAAGGAATCGACTCGGAAGCATCAAATTCGACATCGTCTTTGTGCAACTCTCGCTTCATGTAATCAATCCAAGAACCGCCGCCCATGCTCGCAACATATTCCCATCACGCTCTGTCAAACTTGGAAATATCGCCATCGTTCTTCTCCAGATCGCTCTCATATTTTGCTTTCTTGGTCAGCGTATAGGTATAGGTCATATCCTTTATGGCGGGCGTCAGCTTGATATGGGCCGAAGTCTGCGTCAGGTCGCTAACGTCAAAAGTAAATAGTTGCCCAGGATATTCGGTCGTCTTCGCATGGACGCTTGCAATACCTCCCGGCTCGCCAAACTTATCAAAAGCGAGCGTGTAAATGGCATGCTCGGTATTATAGACCATATTGTTCAGCGTTTCTTTGCCTCCCTCCTCGAGTTCAAACTGGTGGTAAAGCATAATGAGTTTCTGCAAGGAATCGGGAGCTACGGCATGGTCTTGGGTGGCGCAGTAGACGTAATACTTGCTGCACTCCTTGGGCATATCAAATCGAAGCATGAGCGAGATGGGTGTGGAGGAAACCATCGTTATGAGCACGGTGAGGTCGCTTTTTACCTTACTAAAGGTGATACTGTCAACTTCATTGCAAGAAAAGACTTTCACATTGCCTAGTTTTTCATACACATAGATCTGGTATTTTTCACCATTCTGTGCCAGCGCTGCCGCAGAAATGAGTAGTAGCATTACGAAAGAGACTAATTTTCTCATAAGATTTGTGTTGTTAATGTAGAAAATAATTGTTGTTAGTTGAGTTCAAGTCATGTGTTTACAAACTGATTGATTGGTAAACCGATAAGAAATAAAGAGAGAAAATGCACCCCCTGTAACAACAAATGCATTCTCCCTCTTAACTCATATATATATTGTCTACCTTTTTACTTACGTTGCATTAATACACGCGGCGTAAAGTCGAGGTCTCTGCTGCCCCAGTTGCGCTTAATGCTTTTGAGTGCACGCGCGCGGATGCTCTCCACTTTGTCTTCTTTTGAATCCTCGGGAGAAACGTAGTGCACATCGCGTGTAATCGATCCGATTATCTTATGGCCCTTGCGAGAACGAAGGTCGAAATCAAACTTACGCTTATCGCCTGCGATGGTCGTAACGGTCAGCGTACCGCCGGAGATCGGGGCTAATATAGTTTGGTAGCCCTCGTCATCCGTCGAATCTAAGTCGCCATACCAGGAAAAGACCATCTCGCCTTGATAGTTGACTACACCCTTGATACCAGACATATTCGTAATAGAATTGTCAATGGTATAGACGCCATCTTTGAGTTTGTCAGAATCAGAGAACAAGTCGAGGCTTATATAGTCGCCCTTTTTCTGCTTCGGATCTGTAAACATCAAAATGTGCGAGTTAAGTCCCTTAACGATGTAGTCGCCTATGTTGTAAGCCAACACGACGCCATCTTCGGGGAATTTATCAATCTTATAGTCGCCGGTCAGGTTGTCGGGAAATTCGGGCATCTTGCTGTTATCGATCATATTGACGATATAGGGACGCTTATCATACGTACCCGTAATCTTGATGCCGTTGCTTGCCGTAAAGTTGAAGGCAAACTTTGTTCCGTTTTCCGTGACCGTCATCGTACCATCTGTAATCAGAGCCATAGAAATGCGTCCATCGACTGCCAAATAAGTAAGATAAGATCCGACAACCAGCGATGAGCCGAAGGGATCGTCCATCATATGTCCAAGGTCTAAGGTATAAGGCAAATAAGTGCGCCGCATCACCTTCTCCCGCGGGTCGATCTTGTATTCGCCATCCGGAATAACCGGATTCCACGTAGGGGTGTGACTGTCGTCTTTCGTAATATTGACCGGCATATAGAGGTAGTAGCCTTCCGTCTGGCGGCCTTTTTCATTAAACGAGCCGGTGAAGAACTCAAGCGATCCATCGTCGCAGAAAGGATTAAACCAGTTGGCCCATTCGCGACCTTGAGCGGCCGTAAAGGTTACGTTCTGATCTGTCTTAAACTCATCAGAACCGGCTGCACTTGGCGTGAAGTTCATACGGCCAAAGAAAGAAATGTCGACGTGCGTGCCATTGATTAGATCCAATTCAGCGCGTATGTCATAGTTATCGCCTACGTGGCGCACGTCAACCGTGCCGCCTGCGATGTAACCTACGACGATACCTTCAGAGCCTTCAGCTTGGCGCACCCAGACAGCGGAGTTTGACGTAGTAACCGTATAAGAAGATTCTCCGGGTCCTACGCGGTAGTAGCCTTCAGGAAGCACGGCCTTTTGTGCATCAGCACTGAGCGGTGCATACATATTAAGGCCCAGTTGCAAACCGCCGATAACGGAAGGATCGCCCTCGCCATCCGGCTCTTCTGTGCCTATACTAAAATTGTAGACTGCATTGCCGGTTTTTGCCGTATACGTACCACCGATAAAAGTATCTGCCTTGATGTAAGTGGGGGCATTGTTAAACTTTATATCGGATACATCATTGGTGGCAAAGACCTTGCTTTCGCCGTCAGTTGTCGTAACAACTACTTGATAATTCTGTGCAAAGAGCGACGTCGTAGCCAGCATTGCACATAGAGACAATATATATCGTTTTATATTTTTCATAATACCGCGTAACTTATTTGGTGAACTTGAACGAGTTGGTCGGCGTATATACTATGTATACGCCTGTGGCGAGCCGGCTGACATTGATCGTAGCGCGGCCTTGCGTATCTGCCTTAACAGAGAACAGTAGCGCGCCGTTTGCGCCATAGAGCGAAACTTTGTCAGCAGGCTTCAAGCCATCGACGAGGACTGCACCTGCTGAAACGGAAATGCGTATGGCCGAAGACTTATCTACGACCTTGTCGATGCCGGTAATCTTGCCGCTAAACGTGAGCTTGTCAACGTCGTCGAGAATAAACTTTAAGGGGGCATCTTCATTGGTTTGAAGCACCATATATTTATCACTAAAACTGATGACGGGTTCTATATTAAATCGGTATTCTAAGATCTTTCCGTCTTTGACGTTAACTAACAACGCATAGTCGTCTACTATTTGTTGCGCCATGGCTGTTGTAGCTGTGGCAAGAATAAGAAAAAGGGCTGTTATGAAGCGTTTCATATCGTTCTTTCTTTAAGCGTTTATTTTACAATTGAGGCAGCGCGCGCACCTTTAGCCGGAGCTTGCGTAGCGGGAAACTTAATCGGGCCGCGGTAGTTCATATCCATCTTGCGGCCATCGGTGGTAATCAGCGCCAACTCGATGGCAATATTGTCGCCTTCATAGGATATTTTTATCGTGCTACCTTCCGCAAAACTATAACTGCTACTCGGGTTATAGAGACTGATACGACTGCGATCGCCGAATGTGCCGACCGCCTTCGTCGTGGCATAGGTATACGTGCCGGCGGGCATCTTTGTCGCGTTTTCATCGGCGAAAATGTCTAAAGCCATTTCATAGCTCCAATCAGAATCGTTCATCTTAACGTAAAACTCGCCCTTCACATAATCGTTGACGTCAGTCGTTTTCACGGTGGGCGTTACGCACGTAGGTATCGTAAAATCCTTGCCAATCGTGCTTGGCATCTCGCCGACATATTTGCCTTTTAGGTTGCATCCATCTGCTAATATAAGATCGAAGGTAATGGTATATTCCTTGCCGGAAAGCGCAATGTTGACTACGCCCGATTGCAAAGCTGTAGATGCGCCATTCTCTTTTACGAAAGAATACGAAGGAGAAGCGTCGATCGTCATTGCCTCAGAGGTTGATGATACCGTGTACACGCCATCGTAGAGATATTTACCCATCGATGGACCCACAATCCATAAAGTTACGGCCTTGGGGTTGTCTGCGGAAGTAAAGGTAGCCTCCACTGCGCCCGAAGAGTAGGCACGCGCCGTAACGGTGCTAAAGTTAATGACGTTTGAAGCATTGACCTTGATAAAGGTAATGTCTTTCACTCTTTCAGCTGCAAACTTGTGCACAACATCTTTCGAATCGGTCACTCTGATACTTTGTGCCGATGTGCCAAGGATACATGCTGAGGACAACAAAGTTGTCAAAAGTAAGCATTTCATCTTGTTTTAATTTAAAAGTTAGTAGAAAAAAAATACTGGTTCTAAAGTTATGATTCGCAAATATAGTCATTAAATTGACACGTCTGCCTTTTTAATAAGTAAAACCCTTAGAGAAAAACATATAAAAAGCCGCCTCAGACCTTTTAAAGCGCACAGTCCTTCGCAAAACAATCTGTTTTGCGAAGGACTATATCAGCAAAAAAATAATTTTGAAACCGGCGTATCAATAATGAATAAAGGCGCGAACCAAGGCCACATCTTTATCGCCTAAAGAATTGCTGCCGTCTGTGCTGCCATCTTTGAAGATATGGATAACGCCGGTATTAAAATCGCGATAATACGTCGCCGACCAAAATTTTCGCAGGTCTACGCTAGAACTTGTACTAAACAAACTCGTGCCACCAACATCTGTGAAGGCCTTGTTTACGACGTGGTAATAGCAGTGGGCCATAGCGCTCGCGGCATTCACCTTCGTATTCGTACCAAAGCCAAGATAAAGATAGGCATTTTTCCAGTCGGTGTTCGCCCCGAGATACCATTTACTCAGATAAGGACCGGTCAAGCTAACTCCCGGATTGTAGTGGGCAGCGTAGTAGAAGGCGGGACATTTATCCGGCTCATTGGCCTTTACAGTTGTTCCGTCAAGACTGCCGCTTGCGTCCCACGTCCAATGAAACCCTTTAGACCTGGCCTCAATCTGATCCGACTGACCGGGCTGTTCTGCAACGGGATTATTATAGATCTTTCGGTTTGAAGTCCACATCGTTGGTACGCCGTTGTTGGCATCGTGCAGAGCGATAGCCGCGCGATCGGTTTCGCTAACAACGATAGCAATTGGCGTGCGTGAGCGCCTGTGGCGGAGTAAATCAACGGAGCCATCACTGAAAAGATACTTGAAGAGATTGATCAGTTTAAGATTTATGAAGTAAGAAGAATTGGGCGCAAAGCCTCCTCCCAAATTATAATGCATAGACATCATGATCCCGGCCAGGGGCTTACAATAGATCTGATCGCCGGCCGTAAATTTAAATTGAATCGCAAGGCCTCCGTCCGGCAAGAAATAGTGGTAGCCGGCCGGAGCGGAAGTTGATACGTAAGTCTCTTTCGAGAAGTCGGTAGAACCGGTAGAAGGAAAGATTTCCTCCGGATCTGCAAAAGTTCCTATCGCTATAGTCTCATAAGTTCCGTCCATAGGATTATATTTCGTCAATGTCGCTGTATTCCCCTTATTATCATAGAGCACAGCCTTGACGTTATTGGGAATGTTCACCATCGCCTCGAGGCTGATACGCACGCGCACTCCGACGTGATTCATCACCAAAGGCACCTTTAGACGAGGGCCGCGAACGGTCATCACGGTGCGACCGATACGCGCTGTAGCTGCATTGGCGCGTGATACATTAATATCGCCGCCAGCCGTGAGGTCTACCTTATCATTAAGGCAAACAAAAGTATAAGTGCCCGGATCAAGGTGCATCGTATCTTTGCTTGAAAACTTTCCTGCTACGGCCGTAGCCTCAAGTTTTGCTTGGAGCGCACCCGCTTCATCATAGGCCAAGACTTTGTAGCGACCGTTGCTCAATGCGCGCGGAGTAGTTTGCCTCATCCGATCAATCGGCTCTTTCGACAAACTTGCCCTACCCTCTAGTCCGCTTCTCAGATACGAGGTACTAACAGCATTCGGTTTGAGGGGCACAGTGAAATCAGACAATTGACTATCCTCACCGAAGTCTGTTTCAGCCAAACTAAAGCTGATGCCATCGGTTTCTGTAAAATCTGTTTCCGTGGAATCTGTTTCCACCACCTTTTCTTTTTCCTCCTCTGCAGGAGCTACAGGATCAGTGCCTGAACAACTGGTAATGCCGCCCACCATCAGCATAACGACTACTGAAAAAAAGTATCTTGCTATCCTCATCTTGTTATATATTATATGTTGTGTCGAGATAAATATCTCCGACATTGTTTAGATTGTAACTAGTTTGACCTCTTTAAGTTCAACATAAAACCTCAACCACCTTATCCGATCCTCCAATTTTTCGCCTTTACTTTAATCGAACTTGCAAGTTTAGTTTAAAAATAAGCTTTCCCTCCGCATCTTTTATAATTGTAGCATATTTGTGACGAGAAGTACTAGAACGTTCTAAATAAACATTCGAAAACAAATAATCCTCAAATCTGTTCCGATCATAGAAATGATAACAGAGGATATCACCACTTTCCTTGATAACCATATATCCCCCATTGGCATCGTATCTTCCGTCCCAAGCTTTATTCGGCATCAACCCTAATGCAACTGAAGTCAGCAAATTCTTCACCTTATATGCATATATTGAGAATACTCGCTCTGGATTAAATTGTAGGGGATTAATTTCAGAAACTTTCTTAACCAAATCTTTCAACTTGGAATCACTTGTATTCAACTGCTCTAATAAAAGATAAGCTATGATAATGGGAAGATGTCCATCAAGCATCATGAGGTTTTCATAAAAAATCTTATTGTCCACCATATCAAAGACGAACCTTCCACCTTTTTCCTTTATGGCATTTACTCGGTCAAGAACTTTATGTTTGGTTTCTAGAGAATTAATCCTATTTATTTCATCATCAGAAAATTCTCCACCTTCTATTTTGAAATTAAAGTTCGTGGCTTGACTTGCATTTAACAATGTAGAATCCCCGCCCAATTGAGACTTAATGCTAAAGCCCATTTCTGAATTAATCTTTGTACGCCGGTCGTGTAGAATGATCTTTATGTCGGTTTTATCCGAAGCTTTCGCTTTTAAGGAGGAACAATGAACTTTTTTCATAAAAGCTTCAATCATAGGTAAAGAAAATGCTCCCCTATTCTCTTTAATCTCTTTCAATAAAGCTTCCGCCTCAATCAAAAAATCAGAACAAGGAATGCGCAACAACTCTTTCGTCTCATTATCTCCGGCCTGCTGAATTATAACGTTTTTATCGCACAACTCATAATTGAAACTGCCCTCTTTCTCCTGTCGCAGGATCATAATAATCGGATAAAACAACTCCTGTAGTTGGTTCAAGTGTTCGTCTCCGGCATAAACAACACCTTCACCCAACAGTTTGAATAAAGCGTATATTTCACTCCACTCTCCTTTATTTCCGCTTAATGGCATATGACGTTGATTTTGAGAGGTCTATTCTTTTAATTATCTCCATTGCTGTTGCTTGAATCGCAGGAACAGCGACGGAATTACCAAACTGCTTATAAGCAGAGGCGTCTGACACTTCAATAATAAAATCATCAGGAAAACCTTGCAGACGTGCCCATTCTCGCGGTGTCATTCTGCGCAAACCTTCCCTATTCACTTCTCCTTTGATATGTGTTACCGGTGTGAAATCCTTCAGGCGATGATCTATTACAAGATTACGCTCGCGCCCCATTCCTCCAACAACAATTGCATTGGCGACCCCATCATCCGGTATTATCTCATATCCAAATCCGTTTCCTTTTGCGGCATGGCGTTCCTTATGTGCGACAAGTGTCTTTATATACTGTGTAGACAAATAATACTTTGCCGAAACAGTTTGCTTCTCTTTAATATCAGCAAATCTTTTTGTGTTATCAATGGGAGAAGGGTAGGTAAACTCTGTTACCTTTTGATCCTTTCTAAATCCTACGATATATACTCTTTCACGATGTTGCGGAACCCCGAAATTTATTGCATTTACAATTTGAGGATCCGGGACGTAATAGTTCAAGTCTTCTCTCAAAACTCTCAAAATAGTCTGAATCGTTTTTCCTTTATCATGTATAAGTAATCCTTTTACATTCTCCAGGAAAAAGGCTTTAGGCCTTTTGCGGCGAAGAATCTCAGCTACATCAAAAAACAGTGTACCACGTGTTTCTTCAAAGCCCAGGCGTTTGCCGGCTAAGGAAAAAGCTTGGCAAGGAAAACCGGCACACAAAAGATCAAAATTGTCCGGTACAAAGGCCTTGGTGGTTTCTTGTGTTATATCGCCAAAGGGCACTTCTCCATAATTAAGAAGATAAGTTTTTTGAGCTTGTGAATCCCATTCAGATGAAAAGATGCATTTACCGCCTAAGTTTTGCATGGCCATTCTAAAGCCACCTATTCCGGCAAATAAGTCTATAAAGGTAAACTTCGGGCGTTCGGGAGGCAGAAATGGGACGGCAAACAGGTCTGAGAACAAACCATAGGGTGTTTCTCCATCTGAAGCGTTATGGTGGTTTATGGTTTTATTTTGAAAATTGTATATGTCTTTGATAAGCCCTTCCCCTTTATCTTCATACGTTTGCGCAGCTTTACTCCCTCTGTTATGAAGATAATGAGACACTATTGCCATTTGTTCATCAAATGGAATGGTAGTCCCGTCTTCGTTCAGCGAATGAGGGCCGTATATTTGCATCAGAACTTTGCTCTCTCCACACATTTGCGTAATGGAAATTCTATCTGCTGCTTTTTTTCGTGCATTCATATAATTCAATATTTTATTTAAGCACTTATCGGGTGTTTTAATGATTTCTGTCTCCCAAAAACGAAATATTTCCCAACCTTGTGCTTTCAACTGTTCATTAACTTCTTTATCTCTTTCTATATTCCTCTCAATCTTTGAATACCAAAACTCACAATTGCTTTTATGGTCATCCTTTCTTGTTTCCCAATTTCTTCCATGCCAAAATTCCCCGTCACAAAAGATAGCAATCTTCATTTTTCGGATAACGAAATCCGGTTTACCTAAAATAGAACGATCATTTTTACGATATCTGATACCTGCATTCCATAATAATTTACCTAACAATAATTCAGGCTTCGTACCCTTCCCTTTGTTAGCCAACATATTTTTACGTCGCTGTTCCTTTGTCAGAAGATCCATTACCTTGTACGGTGAAACAACCTATATACAATGAGCTACAAAAGTAATTATTTCATTCGAAACAATTTGCTTTATTGCGACCAAAATAAAGACCTCAATTTGCGATTGAACTCTATAAGATATTACAAGTTTAGACAAGCTTTTTCAGCAACAAAGTTTTTCTAAGAAGCGCGTGCGGGAAATCGGCCTTTTTTGGCTACTTTTGTAGCCGATTATCCCCTAATATTTCAGCTACAACTATGACTTTTAGTATCATAAAGCGCGACGGAACAATAGAGAAATATAAAGCATCGAAGATAGGCGACGCTGTGAGTGCTGCCTTTGCAAGTATAGGCGAGGTTTGCCCTGCGGAAGCCCTTAAAACGCTCATCGCTGACATCGAAAAAGAGTTGGAAGGCATTGCAGAAAATGGCTCAGTTCGCGTAGAACAAATACAAGATAACGTAGAAATAGAATTGATGCGCGCCGGCTTCTATCGCCAGGCCCGCCGCTTTATTCTCTATCGCGAGGAACGCGCTAAAGATCGCGCTTATATCAACGAAATAGAGCAAACTGTAGGACTCGAAGGTATGCATCGCCTCTTGAAAGACGTACAGCGCGATTACCCGCATTTGTGCAAATCTTTTGGCAAATTAGTCAGCAAATATCACGCTTTCCATAAGCCATCTATGACGGCCGAGGAGGGACTGCACGCGCTCACAAGGGCCGCCGTAGAGTGCATTACGGCGGAAGAGCCCGATTGGGAGTTTGTAGCCGGCCGGCTATATAGTTTCCAAAACGATTTGAACATCCGCCGCAAGATGGAGGGGCTGCAACTGCAATCGCTCTACGACAAACTTTCATATCTCACGACGGAGGGTTATTACGGCGCGTATATTCTTGAGAGTTATACGAAGGCGGAAATTGACTTGGCCGAGACTTTCTTACAAGTTGACCGCGACCGACTTTTGACATATAGTGGCTTGGATCTACTCTTGCGCCGCTATACGGTGCGCAACTTTGTGCATGAACAGCTGGAGACGCCGCAAGAAATGTATCTCGGCATTGCGCTGCATCTGGCAATGCGCGAAACGCAAAATCGAATGGATCACGTGCGCAGTTTCTATGATATGCTGAGCAAGCAGCAGGTATCAATGGCAACGCCTACTTTGGCCAATGCCCGCAAGCCTCATCATCAGATGTCCAGTTGCTTCATCGACACGGTCGATGATTCGCTCGAAGGCATCTATCGCAGCATCGCCAATTTTGCCAACGTCTCCAAGTTTGGCGGCGGTATGGGCTTGTATTTTGGTAAAGTGCGCGCCAACGGTAGCGACATTCGCGGCTATAAGGGCGCGGCCGGCGGCGTCATCAGATGGATTAAGCTGGCCAACGACACTGCCGTAGCGGTAGATCAATTGGGTGTGCGCTCAGGCGCCGTCGCATGTTATTTAGATGTATGGCATAAAGACATTCTCGACTTCTTGCAGTTGCGCACGAACAACGGCGACGACCGTATGAAAGCACACGACGTTTTCCCTGCCGTTTGCTATCCCGACCTCTTTTGGAAAAAAGTGCGCGAAGGCTTGGATCAATCGTGGTATCTGATGTGTCCGCACGAAATTCAGACCATCAAGGGCTATGCCTTAGAGGATAGCTACGGCGACGAATGGGAGCAGCGCTACAATGATTGCGTCAACGATGCGCGCATTACGAAAACGGAAGTATTGCTCAAAGATCTCATCCGCTTGATCCTCAAATCGGCCATCGAGACGGGTACGCCTTTTGCCTTCTTCCGCGACCACGTCAACCGTATGAATCCCAATAAGCACAAAGGCATTATCTACTCTTCCAACCTCTGTGTAGAGATTGCACAGAATATGTCGCCCATCCAATCGGTTAAAACCGAAACGATAAAAACAGCTGAGGGCGACGATATCATTGTAGAAAAGACAAAGGCCGGCGACTTCGTTGTGTGCAATTTGGCTTCGCTCGTTGTGAGCAAGATCAATTTTGATGACGAAGCAGAAGTAAAGCGCGTCGTTTATGCCGCCGTGCGCGCCTTGGATAATGTAATTGACCTCAACTATTATCCGCTTGAATATGCTCGCGTAACCAATCGCCGCTATCGTCCGATAGGCTTAGGTATTATGGGCTACCATCATTATCTGGCAGAGAAGGGCATTATCTGGGAGAGCGAAGCGCATCTCGAAGCAGCCGACCAATTGATGGAGAAGATCAACTACTATGCGATCCGTGCCAGTATGGAATTAGCCAAAGAAAAGGGTCACTACGAATATTTTGAAGGCTCCGACTGGCAGACGGGCGATTATTTCCGTTGCCGCCAATACGAAAGTGCAGATTGGCAAGCTTTAGCCGCCGACGTAGCACAAGCCGGCGTGCGCAATGGCTACTTATTGGCCGTCGCACCGACAAGTTCCACGTCCATCATCGCCGGCACTACGGCCGGGACAGACCCCGTAATGAATCGCTACTTCCTCGAAGAGAAGAAGGGCGCAACGATTGCCCGCGTCGCACCTTCATTATCCGACAAAACGTGGTGGCTTTACAAGAGTGCCCATACGATTGACCAAACTTGGAGCATCCGCGCCGCCGGTGTGCGCCAACGCCACGTAGACCAAGCTCAATCCGTGAATCTCTACATCACCAACGACTTCACCTTGCGCCAAGTGCTGAACCTCTACATCAAGGCTTGGGAGTGCGGGATGAAGACCATATATTATGTACGTTCGAAATCACTCGAAATAACCGAATGCGAATCCTGCGCCTCTTAAGCACGGAGCAGACCCCGACAAAATAAGCAACATCTATGTCTACAAACGAATTCGTAACACGCAAACCCCTCTTCAACGAGCACGGCGATACGGAGACCGCGAAGAAGCGGATGATCAACGGCAACACGACCAACCTCAACGACTTCAATAATATGAAGTACAAATGGGTTTCCGATTGGTACCGCCAAGCGATGAACAACTTTTGGATTCCTGAAGAGATCAACTTAGGGCAGGATTTGAAAGACTACAGCAAACTCTTGCCGGCCGAGCGCACGGCTTACGATAAGATTTTGTCCTTTCTCATCTTCCTCGACAGTATTCAGACGGCCAACTTGCCCAACGTTAGCGAGTACATCACGGCGAGCGAGGTCAATCTCTGCTTGAATATTCAGACCTTCCAAGAGGCTGTCCATTCGCAGAGCTACAGTTATATGCTCGACACCATTTGTTCGCCCGAAGAGCGCGACGCCATTCTCTTTCAATGGAAGAACGACCCCATCCTCCTGAATCGCAATAAATTCATTGGCGACCTTTACAATGCGTTTATGAACGACCGCTCGACCTTCCAGTTTATGAAAGTGCTCGTGGCCAACTATATTCTCGAAGGCATCTACTTCTATTCGGGCTTTATGTTCTTCTACAATCTCGGCCGCAACGGGAAGATGCCCGGCTCGGCCCAAGAAATTCGCTACATCAATCGCGACGAGAACACGCACCTCTGGCTCTTCCGCAGCATCTTGCTCGAACTGAAAAAAGAAGCACCCGAAATGTTCACGCCCGATAAGGTCGACGTATACCGCCAAATGATTGCACAGGGCGTAGAAGAAGAAATAAAATGGGGCGAATACGTTTTGGGCGACAAGATCGAAGGCTTAACCTCTGAAATGATTCGCGATTATATCAAATACTTGGGCAATTTGCGAACCACCTCACTCGGTTTCGAGCCGCTCTATGCCGGTTACGACAAAGAGCCGCCCTCCATGTCTTGGGTTTCGCAATATTCTAACGCCAATATGATCAAGACCGACTTCTTCGAGGCGCGCTCTACGGCCTACGCGAAGTCAAGTGCTTTGATCGACGACCTATAAAGACTTCTTTGAGGCGCTGCCGGCGGCTGCAAGGCTGCGACAGCGCCTTTATATATACCGTTTCTCGCCGCCTTCCTCCTATTTTTAGTATTCCATTGCTATGCACAAACTGACCGTAGAAGAAATGAATCGCCTCGACGTCGCAGCTTTCAAGGAAGCCCCCAAACTTCCGCTCGTCGTCGTCTTGGATAATGTGCGCAGCCTGCACAATGTCGGCTCAGTCTTTCGCACCGCCGATGCCTTTCGCCTTTCCGGCGTCTGCCTATGTGGCATCACCGGGCGCCCACCGATGGTAGAAATCCACAAAACGGCGCTCGGCGCGGAAGATAGCGTTGATTGGGAATACTTTGAAGACCCCTTGGCGGCCGTCGAAGCCTTGCGCCGCCGCGGCTACCTCATCTTTGCCGTCGAGCAAGTCGCAGGCAGTCGGTCGCTCCATCAGCTTCGCCTCTCGCCCGATCAGAAATACGCCCTCGTCCTTGGTAATGAAGTCAAGGGCGTGACGCAATCCGTCGTCGATGCCGCAGATGCCGCCGTCGAAATCCCACAATACGGAACAAAACATTCCCTCAACGTCTCCGTCAGTGCCGGTATCGTACTTTGGGAGTTTGCGAAACAGTTAGGTTTCAGCTATGAATAACGACAAGCCCCGCCTGCTTATTTTCCACCCCGCCCTTGCGCCCTATCGCTTGGACTTCTTCAATGCGTTGGCCGACCGCTTTACTTGCCACGTCGTCTTGTTGCAGCGCGAGAATCCGGCCTTGTTCATAAAGCAGGACCAACTCCTTGCCGAAGCGCGTTTCACCTACGCCTACCTCGATCGCCATTTCACCTTGGCCGGCCGCGATATCAACCTCGGCTATGCAAGTGCCATTCGCCACTTCCACCCCGACATCGTCTTGTGTTCGGAGTTCAACCTCTCCGTCCTCTCCGCCGCCCTCTATCGTTGGCGCCATCCGCACCGCTTCCGACTCTTCACCATGTGCGACGATAGTATCGCGATGGCCGAACGTTGTTTAGGCGGCCGCCGTCGACGCCGCGCCGCCCTCATCCGTTGTTTAGACGGCATTGTCAACATCAGCGAAGAGACGGCCGCATGGTTCCTTCGCCATACCCCCGCCCGCCGCACCTTTAGTTTCCCGATTATACGCGCCGAGCAAAGTTTTGTCTGCCATCGGCCCACCGCCGCCCGCTACGTTTCGACCCACCAATTAGCGGGTATGAAAGTAGGCCTTTTCGTCGGCCGTTTTGTCGACGTCAAGAACCTCCCCGCCCTCATCGAAGCCTTCCGCCGCGTTTGCGAGCGCAATGCAGCAGCCGCCAACTATCGCTTAGTACTCGTCGGGAGCGGCGAGCAAGCAAGTCGCTTGCAAGCTCAAGCCGCCGCAGCCGGATTAGCCGATCGCGTGATCTTCCCCGGCGCTTTTACGGGCCAGGATTTATGGGCTTGGTATGCTACGGCCGACTTCTTAGTGCTGTGTAGCAGCAGCGAAGCCTTTGGCGCTGTCGTCAATGAAGCCCTGCTCGGCGGTTGCCGCGCGATGGTTAGTACCTACGCCGGTGCGCGCGAACTCATCGGGCGTGATAACGGAAAAGTCTTCGACGCACTCGACACCGAAGACTTCTATACAACCTTACAACAAGCTTATGCTTCAGCCGCACCCACGCCGGCCGAAGCCTTTGAGCGGCCTTCCCGCATGCCCATCTCTTTCACGGAGCGCATCGAAGCCCTCAGTCGTTTTCTTTTGTCCGATTAAAGTTTTTCCAGATAAAAGACAGCGTGCCCCCGGCGTTGATCCTCGGGCGGCAGTTGGCGCCAATCGCCAAATATCTCCCGCAGATACGTATCCCCATCGCGCGGCCCGCTGAACAGTTCGCCTTCAAATTCCACTTGTTGCAGCGGAAAAATCGCTTCGTCCAAGTGGTGCACGCCATAACCATTATTATTGAGATAATTACCCCGATATTTTCCTTTCTTGGTAAACCATCCGCCGACGCGCCACGCCAAACCGCAGAGCGCACGCATCGCGCCGAAATACACAAATTCGGCCGCCGAGCGCCAACTATAATAATGCTGCGAATGGAGTATGGCGTTGGCCTTACAATAGCGCTTGGCCAGACGCTTCACCGTAGCCGCCGAAAAATCAGGATAAGGAATCAGCGGGAAAATATCGACATACAAACCCTTGGCATAGTCGCGCTTAAAATCATCGCCATATTCTACGATAAACGAATGCTTATCGCGCACCTTATAGATCGGCGTCCCGCCGTCGGGCTTCAAGCCCGGCCCTTGCAGCACCAAGTTGTCCGGCAATTCCGCCTGTGCTATTTTGATAAAGCGCGCCACGTCCTCGCCGCACATCGCAATGTCGATGTCGTCGTCCCAAGGGATGAAACCCCCGTGGCGCAATGCGCCGAGCAGCGTTCCTCCATCGAGCCAATAAGGTATATCGTGGGCGTCGCATAAATCGCGCACCTGCTTCAAAATGTCCAACTGTTTGAGCTGAACGGGCCGCAAATGCTTCGCTTGATAAGCCGCCAAGTCCGCGCCATCGCAATCGGCGCCACGCGGCATCAGCGCCTCCAGCGTGGGGAGGTCTTCCTTGTAGGTCAGTTTGCGGTTGCGCTCATCGCCGGCCACTTGCGCGATGTCCACCTCCGGACAATACGTGCTTACCACGCCGCAATCGTCCGTCGCGGCAAAGTCGGGATCGGCCAAAGCCTTTTCGTAAGCCCGCTCGAGCAGTTCGCGGCGAAAGCCCTGCGGCGTTTGCACGCGGCGCAGACTATTTCGCGGCAGCGTATGCGTCGTTTGGCCCTCCACGCGTACAATTGTATCCGTCACGGGTTGCAATACGTTGACCGCCTCGGCCGTCTCCAAGGCGCGGCATACGGAAGTAATGATCGTTTCCGTCACCAATGGGCGCGCAGCATCGTGCAATAAAAGGTTGACCTCGCGCCCTTCACAAGCCTTGAGCGCCGCCAGCGTGGAGTCGTAGCGTTCTGCACCGCCGGAGATCACGTTTTTCACTTTCTCCCACCCATTTTCCGTCACCATGCGGCGCACTTCCTCGACGTAATCGGGGTGAACGACGATGATGACTTCTGCAATCAGCGGGTGCAGGGCAAAGGCTTCGACGGCATACGCCAAAACGGTACGCCCCCGAAGCTTCAAAAATTGCTTTGGCTGGCTTTCGCCGAAGCGCTTCCCACTGCCACCGGCCAAGATGGCGGCTATATTTTTTCGCATAATCTTAGATTTTACAAACGACAAGCAAGTGCGCATCGAGCGCAGTCTGCACTGCGCGCGCAAGTGTTCGTTTCGTGGGCAAATTTAATGGTTTTCTACGCGTTTTCGCCCTTTTCTTCGTTTTTCTCCTCGCAGATGCCGCCGCGAAGCAGCGCCGCGCGCCGCCGCAGCATCGTATATTTTGTTTCCGTGACTGATAACGAGGCGCACGAAGACGCAGCACGGGAGCTTTTCATCGTGAGCGCACACCTTTTTCATCACGAGCGCAAACGTTTTTTATCGTGAGCGCAAAGGTTTACGCTCGTGATGAAAAAGGTGGGCAACCAATGATAGGCGCGCGAAAATCTGATATAAGACGCTTGAAAACAAAGCATTGGGCCACAAAAGCGCATCTTCCGCTTACTGGTGGACGAGCAAAGGATGCGCGCGAAGGATAGAGCGGCCGGCAATGCTTAAGATTGCGCACCATGCGCGCGGCGGAACCATCGCCATTTGCGGCAGAAGAATCAGATAGTTTACCCGAGATTTTTACGTATCTTTGTCCGCTGAAAGATTATATAACACTTCACCTCTCCGTATGCAATCACGTCAAACGTATATCGATTTTTTCCGCCCGCTGCTCCGCGTGGTCGGGCTCACAGTCGCAGCCGGATTCTTCCTCCGCTTAGTATTGATCTTCAATCCGCAAACGATTGGCAGTTTGCCGTTTGGAGGCCTCGTCTTGGCCTTTGTTCGCGGCGCTCTGACTGACGCCTGTGTGGGCTTGTTGGGGGGATTTGGTATTTTCCTCAACTACCTCTTTATCTCCGAAAGCAAATATCGCCGGCCGCTCAATTACGTCTTGGGCGGACTGCTCTTGGTCATCCTCCTCTATTTGTCGTTCTTCGATAAAAGTTTGACGGAATTTAATAAGGGTTTGACGCGCGTTCTGACTTATCTGGCCCTCTATAAGGCGGTGAGTTTCGGCCTTCGTTGGGCCTTTCCCCGCATTCGGCCGGTGTATAATAAGGTGGTCTTCTTCTTGACCGTATTCGTCTTTGTCACGGCCTTGCTCGTCGATACCGTTTCGGCTTATTTCTTTTGGGGAGAGTTTGGCGTGCGTTATAATTTTATAGCTGTCGACTACTTGGTTTACACGAATGAGGTCATCGGAAACATCTTTGAATCTTACCCGATGGTGCCGCTGCTGATTGGTTTGGGCATTGCATCGCTGCTGATTACGTCTTTCGTGGTCCTGCAAAAGTGGAAAATCGTTGTTCCGCAGGCTTCGCTCGGCGTAAAACTGCGGGCGGCGGGCCTTTATCTGACGGCCTGCATCGTAGCCTTGCTCGGCGCGGTAGGACTCACGTCGTTGCGCCTGAGTAGTAACCGGTATGTCAACGAATTGGGCGACAACGGACTCTGCAAATTTGTGGAGGCATTTCGCTCCAGCCAACTCAATTACGACCAATTCTACCTTACCATGTCGCCGCAGAAGGCGAAGGATATGATGCAGCGCTTGTATCCGGCTAAAGTCGAAGATCCGCTGCCGGAGGAGCGCAAGAATATCGTGCTGATAATGGTGGAGAGCTTGAGCGCCGACTATATGGCGGCCTTTGGCAATCAAGATCATCTGACGCCTTGCTTGGATAGTTTGGCGCAGCATAGTTTGTTCTTCGAAAGCCTCTACGCCTGCGGCAACCGTACGGTGCGCGGATTGGAGGCCGTCACCTTGTGTCAGCCGCCTTGTCCCGGCGAGAGCAAGATCAAACAGCCCAACAACACGGGCTTGTACACCGTGGGCACGATCCTGCGCCAAAAGGGCTACCGCACGCAATTTCTCTACGGCGGCGACAGCTATTTCGACAATATGCGGGCCTTCTTCGGCGGAAACGGATACGAGATCATTGATAAGACGACGATGCGGCCGGAAGAGATAACGTGCAGCACCGTCTGGGGCGCTTGTGATGAGGATTTGTTCAACCACGCGCTGCGCGTATTCGATCAGAATGCGGCACAAGGCAAACCTTTTTACGCGCATCTGATGACAACGAGCAACCATCGCCCGTACATTTATCCGGAGGGTAAGATCGACATTCCGCCCACTGCGCGCTCGCGGAGCGGCGGCGTGAAGTACACGGACTATGCCATAGGCCGCTTCTTGAAAGATGCGGAAAAGCACGCGTGGTTTAAGCAGACGGTCTTCGTCATCATAGCCGACCATTGCGCTTCGAGCGCCGGCAGCACGGAAGTGCCGCTCGAACGCTACCACATTCCGGCTATGATCTACGCGCCGGGCTTTGTGAAGCCGGGCAAAGTGGGGCATCTGGTGAGTCAGGTGGATATGATGCCGACCGTATTCGGACTCTTGCACTTCAGTTATCAAGCACCGTTCTGCGGACGCAATGCCTTGCACCCCAATTATGTGCCGCGCGCCTTCGCCGCCACCTATCAGGATATGGGTTATCTGCGCGAGAATGTCTTTACTTTACTCTCGCCGACGCGCCGCGTAATGCAGCAGATCGCTACGCCGACGCCCTTTCATACTTACGTGCAACGGCCGACGCCACTTTGTAGTCAAAAGTTGGTGGAAGAAGCTGTGGCACATTATCAGACGGGCGGGCGGCAATAAAGCTTACTTCCGACGCCGCCCACACCGAACAGGGGCGGCGGGGAAGGACTAATAATGGTGAAATATACGCCTTTAGTCGTCTCTTTTTCTAAAATCGATGGTATTTTCAGGATGCTACGGTAGAAAAAGCTGGAAATGAAGTGGGCGGCCTCAAACTTTTTATAAATTTGCGGTTTACTATGCTGCTCTACTTTAGCGGGTAGAGACGGAATGCATAACTTTTTAATCTAAATAGAGAACAAAATGAAACCTGCTCAGGGTAAACTTGGCGTGCTGTGCGTCGGAATGGGGGCTGTGACCACTACTTTCATCGCCGGAACGCTAATGTATCGGAAAGGACTCGGACTACCGGGCGGCGCCGTGACGCAAATGGCAAAAATTCGCGTAGGTCGAGGCGATAAAAAACAGTATAAAAAGGTCGGAGAGATCGTCCCGCTGGTTAGCGTGGATGATATGGTCTTCGGCGGATGGGATATTTTTACGGACAATGCTTATGAAAGTGCCCTGAATGCCGGCGTTTTGTTGGCAAAAGATATAGATCCGGTGCGCGACGAATTGAAGGCTATCCGCCCGATGGCGGCTGCCTTTGACCCGAAATTTGTCTCACGCTTGCACGGGGAACACATTAAGAAAGGTACGCGCCTCGAACTGGTGGAGCAACTGCGTGAGGATATTCGCCGCTTCAAAGCGGAGAACAACTGTGAGCGCGTCGTGGTGCTGTGGGCGGCTTCTACGGAAATTTATGTGCCTTACTTTGAACCGGTACACGGCACGTTGGCCGCGCTCGAAGCGGCTATGGCAGCCGACGATCAGGAGCACGTGGCGCCTTCTATGTGCTACGCTTACGCGGCTATGGCGGAAGATGCGCCTTTCGTGATGGGTGCGCCGAATACGTGTATCGATATTCCGGCAATGTGGGAAATGGCTGAGGCTAAACAATTGCCCATCGCCGGAAAAGACTTCAAAACGGGGCAAACGCTGATGAAAACGGTGCTGGCTCCGATGCTGCGCACGCGTTGCTTGGGCTTGGCGGGTTGGTTCTCGACCAACATTCTCGGCAATCGCGACGGCGAAGTATTGGATGCGCCTGAAAACTTCCACACGAAGGAGGTGAGTAAGCTCGGCGTGATAGATACGATCTTGAAGGCTGATGAGCAACCGGAACTTTATGGGGATATTTACCACAAGGTGCGCATCAATTATTACCCACCACGCGGCGATGCGAAAGAAGGTTGGGACAACTTGGATATTTACGGTTGGATGGGAAAGGATTATGGAATGCAGATCAAGGTAGACTTCCTCTGCCGCGACTCAATCCTTGCTGCGCCGATCGTCTTGGACCTCGTCGTGTGTGCAGATTTGGCGCATCGCGCCGGCTTAAAAGGCATTCAGCGCTGGATGAGTTTCTTCCTGAAGAGCCCAATGCACGATTTTACGCAGGGAGAAGAACCTATCCACGATCTTTTCCAACAGTATATTCTCTTTAAGAATCAAATCCGATTGCTGGGCGGCTACGAAGCCGATGAGGAATTGGATTAAACTGAATGAAAGCCGGACTATCCGGCACAAGATTTTATAGTAATAAGCATTATCAGGCTTCACGTCGCGTTAATCTTTGACGCCCCGTGAAGCCTGATTGACCAAAAACAACTAGCGCTTTAACCTGCTTCGCCCTAACAAAAACTTACGCAAAGAAAGATAGGCAGGCAAACGGAGCAAGCGTAATTAAAAAGACAACTGACAAGGCTTAAATGAACAGGCTTTTATTCTCACTTCTCTTCTCTTTGATGGCACTCACCGCCTTTTCGCAACGCATCGAAGGCACGATTACCGATGCGCGAACGGGAGAACGATTGGCTTTCGTCAATGTGCACTACGATCGGGGCGCAGCTACGCAATCGAATATCAATGGTGACTACTTCATAGAGTTTAAACAGCGCAAACTAACCGTTTCGTTGGTCGGTTATAAGACGCAAACCTTCCGGCTAACGACTGCGCGGCGCTTAGACATTCGCTTGGAGCCTTCAAGCGAAAACGAACTGGGAGAGGCGGTAGTCAAAGGGCGAAAGGATAAGTATTCGCGCAAGAACAACCCGGCCGTTGACTTGATGCGCAAGGTCATTGCGGCGAAGAAGGAAAGCGACCTTCGGCAGCACGACTATTATAGTTATGACAAGTATTCCAAACTTACGTTCGCGCTCAACGATGTTAGCGAGAAGATGTTCACAGAAGGGATTCTCAAGCGCTTTTCCGTATTGCAAGATAACGTAGAAACCTGCAACGAAACGGGTAAACGTATTCTACCCGTGTCGATCGACGAGACGGTATCTCAAGAAATCTACCGCCGCCAACCCCGCTCGGAGAAAAGCATCGTGCAAGGCAAGCAAACGTCGGGCTTTAATACGCTCTTCAATACGGGCGATTTGCTCACTGAGGTCTTAAACGACTGCTTCGCGGACGTAAATATATATGAGGACAACATACGCCTGCTCAAGTTGCAATTTATCAGTCCGCTCGGCGGCAATACAGCGATCAACTTCTACCGATATTTCATCGTCGACACACTGGATATGAACGGCGAAAAGACCATCGAACTCAACTTTACGCCCAACAATCCGCAAGACGTCGGCTTTAGCGGAGCTTTGTATATCGCCGCCGATTCTACCTATCGCGTAGTAAAGGCCGACTTAACCCTGCCCAAGAAGTCGGACGTCAATTATGTCGACAACATGCGCATTATTCAAGACTTCAAACGCTTGGAGAGCGGCGAGCAATTTCTTGTGCGCGACGATATGATCGTCGAAATGCAAGTCGTTAGTTTCGTACAAGCCCTGATGGTGCGCAGGATTACGGAGAACAGCAATTTATCTTTCGCCGCCTTGCCCGACAAAACGTTTAAGTTCAAAGGCGATAAGATGACCGCAGCTAACGCTACGATTCGACCGGCAGAGTTTTGGCGGCAATATCGCGCCAACGATCCGATGAGCGAGTCGGAAGAACGCATGCAGGAAATAATGGGTCAGGTTGGCCAAGTCAAAGGTTTCCGTGGCATTCTTTGGGTAGCGAAAGCCTTTATCGAAAACTTCGTCGAGACCACTACCGACCCGAAGAAGGGCAGCAAGTTTGACGTCGGCCCCGTCAATACCACCTTTTCCTACAATTTTGTCGACGGTTTCCGCCTCCGTGCCGGCGGCCAGACTACGGCGAATCTGAATCCGCACCTCTTCTTCCGCGGTTACGTGGCCTATGGTTTCAAAGACCGCCGCGTGAAAGGGCTGGGTGAGGTTACGTATTCGTTTCTTCCCAAGGCCTATTTGCCGCGCGAGTTCCCGGTCAACAATCTGACGTTCACATATAATCATGACGTGATGGCGCCTTCCGACCGCTTTCTGCCGACAGATAAGGACAACGTCTTTACTGCACTGAAGTGGACCAAGGTTAATCATATGCTCTACTACACCTATTTCCGCCTACTTTGGGATAGGGAATGGGAAAACAACTTGCGCCTCAACGTCCGCCTCAATCACGAGAAAGATGAGCCCACGGCTGCTCTCTTCTATCAGCCGCTCGACGGACGCGGAGCGCCAAGCAACGACCCAAGTCGCTGGTTGCATCATCTAACGACGACCGACCTCACGCTTTCACTCACCTTCCAGCCCGGCGCGACGTGGATGAACACGAAGCAGCGGCGCTATATGATCAACAAAGACGTACCGGTCTTCTCCTTGTCGCACACCATCGGTCTGCGCGGCGTATTGGGGAGCGACTATACCTACAATTTCACGGAAGCAAGTATCTACAAGCGCTTCTGGCTGGGCTCGTGGGGAAAAATAGAGACGCGTTTGGCGGGCGGCATACAGTGGAATAAAGTACCTTATCCGCTTTTGATTATGCCGCGGGCCAATTTGAGCTACATTTTGCAGACGAATATGTTCAACTTGATCAACAATATGGAGTTTCTCAACGACCGCTACGCTTCGTTGATGCTGTCTTGGGATTTCAATGGTAAGATATTCAACCGCATTCCGCTCTTAAAGCACCTGAAATGGCGCGAATACATCGGCTGCAATATGCTTTGGGGCACACTAACTGATAAAAACAACCCCACACTGGCGCGCCACGCGGCGGATAACAAGCTGTTCTACTTCCCCGGCGAGTTCCAGCCCGACGGCAGCTTCCGTTATCTCTCCTCCGTGATGGACAAACGCACGCCCTATATCGAAGTATTTGCCGGCGTTCACAACATTTTCAAGATCCTTCACGTCGAATACGTGCGCCGTCTGACGTATCTCAACATCCCGAAGCGCCACCAATGGGGCATCAGGGCTATGTTGCGCATCTCCTTCTAAGACATTTTGCGCCGTCCGCACACATTATATATATAGGCACCGCCCGCTACGCTTTCTCATCTGCGTAGCGGGCGGTGTAAGTTTTGGCGGATAAGCGCCGGCGGGGCCTCTTGCTGTGCGGCCTTCTACCTTGCGGCGCAAAGGGCTTCAGCACCTTACCCCCAAAGCCCATAAGCGGGCGGCGAGGGCCGAATTTAGTCGACGACTTCTCCCAAAAGCGTGGCCGACGAACTGCCTGTCACGCGAACGCGAATGAATTCGCCGGGATGATGATTGCCGCGGTCGAAGATCACCACCTTGTTCTGCTCCGTGCGTCCGAAGAGTTGATCCCTGCTGCGCTTACTCGTGCCTTCAATCAAGACTTCGTAGACCTTACCCTCGCAGCGGCGGTTGGCTTCCGCACTCTTGCGGTTTTGCAGGGCTATGAGTTCTTCCAAGCGCTCTACCTTTACGGCCTCCGAGATGTCGTCCGGCAAATGCTTGCTCGCGTAGGTGCCCGGACGCTCACTGTATTTGAACATAAAAGCACTGTCGTAGCCCACTTCTTCCATCAAACTCAAACTCTCTTGATGGTCTTCCGGCGTCTCCGAGCAGTAACCTACGAAGATGTCAGTCGACAAACCGCATTCGGGCACTATCCTACGAACAGCGGCCACGCGATCCAGATACCACTCGCGCGTATATTTGCGGTTCATTAATTTCAAAATGCGATTACTACCGCTCTGTACGGGCAGATGAATGTGCCGACACACGTTAGGTTCTTCCGCGATGACGTGGAGCGTCTCGTCACTCATATCCTTCGGGTGGGGCGTCACGAAGCGAATGCGCATATCCGGAAAGGCGCGCGCCACGCGGCGGAGCAAGCCGGGAAAGTTTACCGCTTCCGACTGCTCATCTGCTTGCCAACAATAGCTGTTGACGTTTTGCCCAAGCAGGGTTACTTCCTTAAAATGTTTGTCGTGCAAGTCGGCCACTTCGCACAAGATGCTCTCCACGTCTCGACTACGTTCTCGTCCGCGCGTATACGGCACGATGCAATAGTGGCAGAAATTGTTGCAACCGCGCATGATGCTCACAAAACCCGAGAGCTTGCTGCCGCAGACCCGTTCGGGCACTACGTCGCGATAAGTTTCGCTCGTCGAAAGCTCAATATTCATCGCCTTATGTCCCGCTTCCGCTTGCGCAATCAAGTCCGGCAAACTCAGATAAGCGTCGGGACCGGCCACGAGGTCGGCGTGGTGATCGTGGAGGAGGCCTTCTTTTACGCGTTCGGCCATACAGCCCAAGACGCCGATAATCAGTCGGCGCCCGTGCTTGCGGAGCGCGTGGAGCGCGTCGAGGCGGTGAATGATGCGTTGCTCTGCATTGTCGCGCACACTGCAAGTATTGAGAAATACGGCGTCAGCTTCGTCGAGGTTCTCCGTAGGCTCGTAGCCCGCCATTTTCATGACGCTCGCCACGACCTCGCTATCGGCCACGTTCATCTGGCAACCATATGTTTCTATCAGAAGATGCTTCATTGTCTTTTTATTTGGGGCTGCAAAGTTAATGAAAACGACTGACTTAGCCACCTCCTTTGCGCCCCTTTCGCCGCGCCGGCTACCGACAAACTACTTCTGCTCGGGCTTCCCGTAGGTCTGCGGGGCGTTTCCGCTCCGGCGGCAAGCGGCGGCAGCGCAGCCTTTTTTCGTTTGCCGGCAGCAAACCATCGTTTGGTGGGAGCAAACTATCGTTTGGTGGCAGCATACCATCGTTTGGCGGCAGCAAACGATAAACCGATGGGCGCGCCGCCTGCATTGGCCCATCGTAGCACGACTATTATACTACAGTCTTCGCATCAGAGGCAAACGCCGGCAGCCACTCCCGCATCGGCCGCGTTCGCAGGCTTGCGCTTCGGTGGCAGCAAGGGGCACAAAGGGTCGTAAAGGCTTGATCGGCAAGCGCAATACGGCCGCAGCAGCCTTTTTAGCTCAGCTTTTACCGCCGCAAACGTCCGAAGCGTGCGACTAAAAAGTGGGAGCGATGAAGAAACATTTAACACATATTAGCTAACGAAGAAAGACAGTGTCAGATAATGTCGCGTTTTATGTCGTCCTTTGCACTGTCAAAAGGAAATCAGAATCGATTTTACGAAGGCCCGGCCGGCAATTCCTGCGACGCAATCAATGAGTTACTAACCTCTAATCAATTTCATTAAAACTATGCTGAAGTATAAATTAGTGAGCCGCGCGAACCCGCGCAAACGAAATGAAAAACAATTTTACGCCCAACTGACCGGCGTGCAAACCATCAAGCGTTGCGACTTCCTGAGTCTGCTCGAAAAGCGCTCGTCGATGTCCTCTGCCGACGTAAAAAGCTTCCTCGATGCCCTCGAGTTTGAACTGATGCACCGCTTGGCCAACGGCATAAGCATTCGCTTGGGCGACCTCGGTTCTTTTCGCGCCACGATCCGAAGCGTCGGCGCACCGATCAAAAAGGATTACGACCAACGAAAGTACATCAAAGGCGTCAACGTGCGCTTCCGCCCATCGGCTAAATGGATGCGCGAGAAGAGCAAGATCGGAGAACTCATCAGTTTTGAAACGGTGGGCAAGGCTTAACGCTAACCAACTTTCGCGGCGTGCTGAAGAGTGGGCGCCGCTCATAAACAACTTAAATCTGTAAAATAACATTGAAGATTATGCTTTATTATTTAGTATCACGTAGAAATCCGCTGAAGCGGGAAGAAATAAAATGGTATGCACAACCCGTGCGTGTAAGACCGATCGAACTGCAAACTTTGGCTACGGACATCGAAAGCCGAACGACGCTGAGCCGCGCCGACGTAAAGGGCCTGCTCGATGCGGTGGAGCACGAACTCATCGCGCAACTGGCGGCCGGAAACCGCGTGGCGCTGGGCGATTTGGGCTCTTTCAAACTCAAAATCCGCAGCAGAGGCGAAAAGGAAAAGAAGAAATTCACGCCGAAAAACATCCTCGGCACGCGCGTACTCTTTCGTTGCAGCACGAAGTTGCGCCACTACTTTTCGATGCAAGGCGGCAGTGTGCGCCTGATGCAGGTAAAGAGCGAAAAGGACCAGACGCCCGCACCGAAAAGCGGACAATAATCACCCCAATCTCTATGCTCGCCCTCCGGTATCGCAGCCGGAGGGCGGGTAAACTAACCGAAATCGTTTTAATCTAAACCGTACAACAATGAAACATCAACCTTCTACAAACACGAACCGAAAATCGCGCTCGCGCGGCGAGACGATCTCGGCTTTCGTCTTGATCTCGGCCGGCATCTTGCTGGCTGTGGCGGGCTTCATCACGCCGCCGCTGGGCGAAATCTCCGACTCGGTCTTGTGGTTTTTCGCACAGTGTCTGCTCTATGCGGGCAGCGTGTTCGGCTTGCGAGCCTACGTCGACCGGAAGTTGGCCGACGTGCTGAAAGATTAAGCCGCAAGCGGCAAGTTTACTTTATCTAACCTTAAAATGAAACAACAATTATGGCAGAATTTGCACTTTTTGCGCCCCGACTCCTGAAGTGGGAGCGGGGCTTTTCCTTCGACGCAGCCGATAGTGGGGGCGCTACGAAAGATGGCGTGACACTACGCACTTTTGCGGCTTATTGCCGAAAAAAACATTGGCCCGAACCGGGCATCGATCAGCTCTTGGCGCTCACGGCGCTGCAATGGACGGAGATCATGCGCGACTATTGGGATCGCTGTCGGGCCGACAACTGGCGGGATCAGCGCTTGGCCGACTTTGTGGTCGATTGGTATGTCAATGCGGGGCGACCGGCGATTCGCGCACTGCAATGGGCGGCCCACGTTCAGGCGGACGGCATCGTGGGGAGCAAGACGCTGCGCGCAGTGAATAAGGCGCCAAGCGTCAAACTCCTGCAAACGTTGCTCGTGGCGCGAAAGGCGTTTTACATCAACTTGGTGCGCCGACGGCCGGACCAACGCCGCTTCTTGCGCGGCTGGCTGAATCGGACGGAAGATATGGCGCGCGGAGCGAGAAAGGAGGAGGTATGAAGCAAGATATGGCTTTTCTATCCAAGGGTATGGGACTTTTGCGGCGCTTGATTGGGCGGCGGAGGCGGCTTTTGCGGTTGAGGCATTCGCGCTTGGGAGCGAAATGGGCCATCGGCTTGTTGCTCTGCTTAGTGTGCGGAGCTTGCTCGACGCATCGGCGAACGACGGAGGTGCAAATCAAACGTGAGGAGACAAAGGCGGCGCACGAGCGCTTGGTTTTCGATTCGATACGCGTCAGAGATACGCTCTTGGTGCGCACGGAGCGGGATACGGTGCGCGTGGAGCGACACGTACATTATGAACATGCCGTCAGGCAAAGGCTGAGAGATACGCTGGTGGTGATGCGTACGGATACGGTGCGCCTGCAAACGGTCAGCGCACCGCCAAAATCGCCGGGTCGACGCTTATTTTCAAGATGGCTGCGCACGATATGGGGCACGATCATCGCGCTCTTGGCCCTCGGCATTCTGTGGTCTACTTTGCGCCACGCCGTAAAGCGTCCGATCTAAGCTAAACCGAAAGGCTGCAACGAAAAATGCGCCCCGTCTACTTGCTTTTTCATACGATAAATCCCCGACTTGCAGGTCGGGGATTTGTCGTATAATATTACTGCTCCACCAAATAAGTGGGCGGAGTGGGAAAGTAAACTGCAAAGCGCTCCAAGGGCGTCTACCAGTTTTTATATGGGTTGCGGCGCAGTTGGGAATTGTAATAACGGGCTTCACCCGTCACTTCTTGACCCAGGAAATCAGGCTTGAGATAAGGCTCATCGGGCGAATGTAGCTCGATTTCTGCAACAACGAGGCCTTCATTTTCGCCCAAAAACTCGTCAACTTCGATGGTGTGCTTTCCGTTTGGGATGAGCCAGCGTACTTTCTCAACCAAGCCGGGTTCGCAAAGAAACAAAAGCGCTAAGGCTTCGTTCTCGGTAATTTCCTTCTCAAACTCGAAGCGCGAAAGTCCGCCGTCGAGCGATGGGCCTTTGATCGTCAGAAAGCCTCTCTCACCGCAGAGACGCACGCGCACCGTCCGGCCACCACCGCTGCAAATGTAGCCTTGACGAATCGTGTAGCGCGTCGTGGCCAAGTCCTTGTAAGGGCCCACCACAAGAAACTTCCGCTCTATCTCCTGCGCCATCGTTTAACTGAAAAGCCAGTAATAGAGGATCAAAATCAGAACGACTAAGGAGATAAGTCCGAAGAAAATCCCGTTGATCACGCGCCGGGCTTGGTGAGCGGCCTTGCGGTCGCGCTCAATCTTTCTCATTTTACTCTTTCCGCTCATAATTCGTAATGTTTTTCAAAGTGTTGGTAATGAATTTTATGCTTCGCCGCCCCCATTTTCCATGAGGTAGGCCTTAATAAAGCCATCAAGTTTGCCATCCATCACGCCGTTGACGTCGCTGGTCTGAAAGTTAGTGCGGTGATCTTTCACGCGGCGGTCGTCAAAAACGTAGCTGCGGATCTGGCTGCCCCATTCGATCTTCTTCTTTCCCGCTTCGATCTTAGCTTGGGCAGCCCTGCGCTTCTGCAAAGCGCGGTCGTATAGTTGGGAACGCAGCAAGCGCATCGCATTTTCGCGATTTTCCAATTGCTTTCTGCTCTCCGTGTTTTCGATAAGAATCTCTTCGGTCTCTCCGGTATCGGGATCGGTGTATTGATATCGAAGACGCACGCCTGTTTCTACCTTGTTCACGTTCTGGCCGCCGGCGCCGCCGGAGCGGAATAAATCCCAACTGATTTTAGATGGGTCAACGTAAACTTCAATATTGTCATCGACGAGCGGCGTCACAAAGACGCTGGCAAAAGACGTCATACGTTTGCCTTGCGCATTGTAAGGCGAGACGCGCACCAAGCGATGCACGCCGTTTTCGCTCTTTAGATAACCGTAAGCATAGTCGCCCTCGATTTCGATTGTCACGGTCTTGATGCCTGCTTCGTCGCCGTCCTGCAAGTTAGAAATGCGCGTCTTATAGCCTTGCGCCTCAGCATAGCGCAAATACATACGCATCAGCATCGAAGCCCAATCCTGACTTTCCGTTCCGCCGGCGCCGGAGTTGATTTTCAAGACCGCATCCATCGAATCTTCTTCGCCGCGGAGCATATTTCTGAGTTCGAGTGCTTCGATGGCATCGATCGCTTTTTGGTAATCGGCATCTACTTCCTCTTCCGTGACCAACTCATCCTTATAGAACTCAAAGGCCGTCTCGAGTTCACCGACCAAAAGGCAAACATCGTTGTAGTCAGTCACCCATTTTTCAATACCTTTCACCTTTTTCATCTGCTCTTCAGCGCGCTTCGGGTCATCCCAGAAGTCGGGCGCTTGCGTGCGGAGTTGTTCTTCTTCAAGCTCAACCCGTTTAGCGTCGATGTCCAAGTATTTATGTAATGCTTCAGCGCGCGTTTGCACGTCTTTCAATTGATCAGCTGTTATCATTGTCTGTAGTTCTCACTCGGCCGTCGGTCTATAAAGTCATCCCGACGCGCCGGCGTTTTTGATTGTCCTTATATATAATGTCCACGAGCGAAGTCAGTCGCTCAGCCTCTTATTCTCGCCTTACGACTTAAAGTTTTGCTCCGCCTTCCGGTAGAGTTGGTCGATCATATCAGCGTATCTTTTATAGACTACGTTGCGCTTCACCTTGAGCGTGTTCGTCAGTTCGCCGCTTTCTACGCTAAAGGGAGTCGGTAGGAGAATAAAATGCTTGATGCGCTCATAGTCCGAAAGATCTTGCTGCAAGGTATCGATGCGGTTGCGCAGAAATTCTACGATTTCGGGCTTACGGCAAAGCGCTTCGTGCGAGGCAAAAGCTATTCCGTTTTGATTCGCATACGCTTCGAGCGCTTGAAAATCCGGCACGATCAAAGCCGAGACAAATTTGCGCTCATTCGCCACGACAACGCATTGATCAATATAGCGATCAATCGTCATTTTAGATTCTATCTGTTGCGGCGCGATATATTTGCCGTTAGAAGTCTTAAACAAATCCTTGATGCGTTCCGTCAAAAACAGTTCGCCATCTTTCATATAGCCCGCATCACCCGTGTGAAACCAGCCATCGGCGTCGAGCACCTCTTTCGTGGCCGACTCCTTCTTATAATAACCCGGCGTGATCGTATCTCCGCGCAAGAGAATCTCATTGTTCGCACCGATCTTCACCTCCAGTCCCGGCAGGATCTGACCCACAGAACCGAGCGTACTCCGTTCGCCCTTACGATCATTGGAAACGGTGGCCGTAGATTCCGTCAGTCCGTAGCCCACCAGCATATAAAGTCCCACAGCGTGCGCAAATTTTTCCACCTCGGGCGAAACGGCGGCACCGGCCGTCGGGAAGAAGTTCGCGCGGTCCAAACCCAGCGTCTTGCGGAGCAGTTTGTAGACCGTCCGATCATAGAATTTATACTTCATCTTCAGCATTATCGGCGCCGGACGGTGCTGCGAAGCGTAGTCGGCCCAATAGCGCATACCCGTCTCCAGCGCATCCTTCATCAGGCTGCGCTGCACCTTGGGCGAAGCGGCAATTTTTTCCTGTACGCCTTGATAGATTTTCTCCCAGAGTCGAGGTACGCTCGACATACACGTGGGGCGAATCTCCTGCATCGACTTTAAGACGTCGGCCGGGCGCTCATTGATCGCCTGACATACGCCGGCCGAGAAACCCAGATAAGACCAACCGCGCTCGAAGATGTGCGTGAAAGGCAGGAAGTTGAGAAAGACGTCATTCGGCGAAAGCGGCAGGTTGGCGCCGTTGCCATAGACCGCCCCGCGATACATCTTATACGTCAGGATGACGCCTTTGCTGTTGCCCGTCGTCCCACTCGTATAGAGGATGTCTGCCATATCGTCGTAATTGGCTTCCTTCATGCGTTGCCGATATTCTTCGCGCGCGGCTTCGGGCGAAGCCAGGTCGAGAAACTCGTCGAAATAGATGCTCAAATGGTCCGTTTCCTTGCGTTTGACAGACTTGTCGAAGATGACAATGCGCTCCAAACTCTTGCAGAGGCTCAGGACGCTGAACGCAACGTCGTATTGCTGCTGTTCGCCTACGAAGAGAAGTCGCACCTCTGCATCGTTCATCATATAAGTAATCTGTGCGCCGCTCGAAGACGGATAAAAAGGCGTGGTCACTGCACGTATGCCGTAGCCGCCAAAGCTGACGTACATGCACTCCGGCTTATTCTGAGAGAAGACGGCGATACGCTCCTGCCGCCCTATGCCCAGCGCCAAGAGCGCATAAGAAACGCGCAATACGCGCGTTGAAAATTGCCGCCACGATATATCGCGCCATTCGGAAGCCGCATAATCATATTGTTTTAAGGCTGTTTTATCTCCATAGCGCTCCGCTTGGCGATGAATAAGTTCGGACAGGTGTATATTATGTACCATAATCTTTCTCAGATTTATTAGCAAAGATAAAGAAAACTCCCAAGCAGGGCAAATAATCAAGCTATTTTAGCCCCATCGGGGTAGATTCTGCGCCAGCCCCAACCCTTTTGCGCCGGCTTCGGGTGCTACTTTTTAGGCGAATCGTCGGCCTTTCTTCGCGCAAAAGGGCTTAGAATAATAATCCGTATTTATTTTTTATAAAATCCAACGCATCATCTGTCGGCCTCGATGGGCTATCGTCGCCGCCGGGGTTTTGTCGGCTTCGCGGCCCGCGTCGCCGCCTGCACGGAGGGTTTGCCGCCGTTGGCCTCAGTCGCTCCCTACCTTGCGAAAGGTGGATTTTCCTACTGACGAAAGCGGAAAATGGCGACCGACCGCGCAAGACTGCATCGACCGAAAATCTTACGTCCGAGGTTTTTTATCACGAGCGTAAACCTTTTTTATCGTGAGCGTAAACCTTTATCATCGTGAGCGTAAACCTTTATCATCGTGAGCGTAAACGCCCCGCATTGAATGTGGAGCATTTATTTCCCAACGTTGCAGACCTAAAATCCCCATTTGCGCCCGTTTTTGAAAGACCAACCCTAAGGGGTTGCCAATGCGGCGATGCGTTAGGCAGGGTTAAGTCGCTTCGCACCTTAACCCTGCTCTGCCAAGAGACTAACCCCGATGGGGTTATTTGCGGCGGTGCGGTCGCGAAAATGGGGTGGCAGGGTTGGCGTTTGGACGTTAGCGCGTGCAAGATTGGAGTTTTGTAGGATTATTTGCGGACGTGCGGTCGTGGAAGTGGGATGGTAGAAGTCATGATTTGTGTATAAGCAAGGAGCATGTTGCGTTCGATGGAGTATTTGCAGCGAGGATGCGTAAAAAAATGATGATAATAAACCATAGGTCAAGTTAGGGTGAGGCATTTTTGTGAAGATTGCGCACGAGACCCGACATCGATTCGATAAAAAGCGACGACAACCCCTTAGGGTTGGTCTTTTGGCAGGCCGGGGTTAAGTTGCACAGCGGCTTAACCCCGGATAAAGCGATGGAAATGAGTGCAACCCCATTAGGGGTTGGTCTTTCACCGTGGCGGGGTTGAGGAGCGAAGCGGCAACCCAGGCACTAACGACGTGAGTCGTTGCTTTAGCACGATATTAGCGGGCTTGTTATCGTTGAATTTCGATCATCGGACGTTTTTGAAAGGCCAACCCTAAGGGGTCGCCAATGCGGCGGTGCGTTAGGCAGAGTTAAGCCGCTTCGCACCTTAACCCTACCCTGCCAAAAGACTGACCCCGATGGGGTTATTTGCGGCGGTGCGGTCGCGGAAATGGGGTGGCAAGGTTTTCGTCATAAAGTCTTAAAACGCCGGGGGCGGTAACAAGTGTTACAGTCTCGCGACCGGCAAAGTCGTAGATTTGCACTCGTAATCACATAAACAACATAACAATAATGGAAAATCAGATGTTTTGCTACCAATGTCAAGAGACGGCAAAAGGTACGGGCTGCACGCTTAAAGGCGTTTGCGGCAAAGCGGCCACGACTTCGGCGGCAATGGATTTATTGCTGGCCGTAAGCAGGGGCGTAGGGATTGTTACTGACGCACTAAACCGTGCGGGGGTGTCGAAAGATGAGAAGGAGATTGGTCATTTCTTGTGCGACGCGCTCTTTTGTACGATCACGAATGCCAATTTTGACGATGATAATATTCTGCAACGGGTGGAAAAGGGCATCGCGCTGCGTGATCGGCTGATCAAACTGGCAGATGAAAACGGTGTGACGCTACCGGAGCGCGCCGAACTGCGCTGGGACGGCTCAAAGGCTTCTTATGCGGAGGAGGCAAAACGGCAGGGCGTATTGCGCATTGCGAACGAGGATATTAGATCCTTGAAGGAGTTGACGGTATATGGACTCAAAGGGATGGCGGCTTACTATGAGCACGCGTCAAACTTGCAGCAAGCGGATCTTACGCTGATTCATTTTATGGCAGAAGCCTTGGCTATCGTGGCAGACCCTGAGGCGGATCAGGCTACGCTGATAGATCTCGTGCTGCGCACGGGACAGGCGGGCGTCAAAGCTATGGCCTTGCTCGACAAAGCCAATACGTCGGCTTATGGTTCTCCGGTGATCACAAAAGTAAATTTGGGCGTGGGGCGCAACCCCGGGATTTTGATCAGCGGCCACGACTTGCACGACCTCGAAGACTTGCTGAAGCAGACGGAAGGGATGGGCATCGACATTTATACGCACGGCGAAATGCTTCCGGCTCACTACTATCCGCAGCTGAAAAAGTACGCACATCTGGTAGGAAACTATGGGAACGCTTGGTGGCAACAGAAGGAGGAATTTGCACGCTTTAACGGGCCGATTATTTTTACGACCAACTGCATCGTACCGCCACGCCCCGATGCGAATTATAAGGATCGCGTCTTCACGCTCAATAGTACGGGCTTCCCGGGATGGAAACACATCGAAAACGGAGCCGACGGACACAAGGATTTTTCAGAGGTCATCGCGCTGGCTAAGACTTGCCAAGCTCCGGAGGCGCTCGAAGCGGGTGAAATTGTGGGCGGATTTGCTCACGCACAGGTCTTCGCGCTGGCGGATCAGATCGTAGAGGCGGTGAAGAGTGGGGCTATTCGTAAATTTATCGTGATGAGTGGCTGCGATGGACGTATGAAGAGTCGCCAATATTACGCTGACTTCGCGAAACAATTGCCGAAAGATACGGTAATCTTGACTTCGGGCTGCGCAAAATATCGCTACAACAAATTAAACTTGGGCGACATCAATGGTATTCCACGCGTACTCGATGCCGGACAATGTAACGATAGCTACAGCTGGGCCGTTGTCGCTATGAAACTGCAGGAAATCTTCCAAGCGAAGGATATCAACGACCTGCCTATTGTCTTTAACATCGCTTGGTACGAACAGAAGGCCGTAATCGTGCTTCTGGCGCTTCTGAGTCTGGGCATTAAGAACATTCACATTGGCCCTACGCTGCCGGCTTTCGTATCTCCAAACGTGCTGAAGGTATTGGTTGAAAATTTCGGCTTAGGTGGTAACGCCACAGTCGATGAGGATCTCAAGGCGTGGGGATTGGCTTAACCCCCGTGCTGATGTTGCGGCGGTAGTTCTTGTTCGTCGCACCGACTGTTGGGTTCGCCGCGGTGGCTGTTTGGCTCGCCGCGGCGATTGTTTTGTTGGGGGCAACGATTGTTTTGTCAGAGGCATTCGTTGTTTTGTCGGAGGCGGCGATAGTATTGTTTTGGGCTACGATAATTCGACCATCCGATGCACACTTTGCTATTTTCTACAAAAAATAAACTATCGTATGATTCGCGTTTCCTATTTCAAGCGTATCTTTGCCAAACCAACGAGATATAAATGCCTTATGAGACGAACGTTATTACTATGTTTCGCCCTGCTATGTGCACTTGTGGTGAGCGCACAAGCGACGGGCGAAGATTTTGTTCGCAGCTTTTACGAAAAATACCTGAGCGAGGATAGTAGAATTCAGGACTCGGCGCTCCAAATGCTCACCCCGCGCCTCGCAGCTAAGGCCCGCCGTTTACGGGCTGAGATGAACATCGACCCTTTTACGCTGACAAAGGAGATTACGCCTGAAATGCGCAAATCGCTTTGTGTGGGAGCAAGCGAAAACGGCTGGTTTGTCGCCTCTTTTACGAACTGTTTGGAGGACACTTTGCTGATGGAAACAATATGTATTCCCGTCTATCCGGAGCAAATCGAGGGCCGTTGGCAACTGGCTTATATCGCCACGGCTTGGGAAGAGGATTTGGGGAAGCTGATCAGCCCCCTTGACGCGCCAAAAGCCATAGATGAGAGTTCGCCGACCAAGTTTGTCGAGACTTTTTATCAAAACTACGCCACACCATTTGCGGCTATGTACGTCGATGCGCCCGAGCAAGCCAAACGATTGCGCGAAAAATATCTGACAAAATCCCTGCAAAAGGTCTTCGATAGTGCGGCGGAGGCGGGTGAAGAACCGGTTCTTACACATTACGATCTGATCTTGCACGGCTACGACTTTGACCGCAGTGCGCTGAAGTCGATTTCCGTCAAGCTATGGGACGATCAGGAGGTTTGTGTGCGCTTCGTGAAGATGGGCGACATCGAAACTGTGTACATCATAAAGGTAGAAAAGACTCCGGAAGGCTATCGAATAGCTGACATAAACGAGTTCTCCGACGACGGCGTTCCCGCGGTCGATGACGAACCTACGATATAAAAAGCGAATCATCAAACTAATATGAACAATAAAGCGATGAAATTCATAAAAAGCTTAGTCTTGCTGCCGCTGGTCTTGCTCTTGGTAGGCTGCGGCACAACTTCGACCGTCCCCATTACAGGACGTAAGCAGCACCTTTTGGTATCTAACGAGCAGGTAATGAGTTTGGCGAACGAACAATACCAACAGTATATGCGAACGGCTAAACTTTCGACCAACGCAAACAATACGGCGATGGTCAAACGTGTGGGCCAGCGATTGGCAAACGCGGTTACGTCTTATCTAAACCAACACGGCGAGGGCGAAGAGTTGAAGCAATATCGCTGGGAGTTTAACCTCGTGCAAGACAATTCGGCCAACGCGTTTTGTATGCCCGGCGGAAAAATCGTAGTCTACGAAGGTCTGCTGCCGATCACAAAGAACGAGACGGCACTGGCCATAGTTTTGGGCCACGAAATCGCACACGCTGTGGCGCATCATAGCGCTGAGCGCCTCAGTTCCCAACTAAAAGCGCAATATGGTGCCGCCGCGCTCGGACTAATCCTAAGCGGCAGCGGCGCATCCCAAGCCACGCAGGAACTGGGTCAACAAGTTTACGGCCTCGGAGCGCAATATGGTGTGATGCTGCCCTACTCTCGTAAAAACGAAAGCGAAGCTGATTATATGGGACTCATATTTGCGGCCATCGCAGGTTATAATCCGCAAGAGGCAGTCGCGTTCTGGCAGCGTATGAATGCAGGCGGCGGGCAGAGCGTTCCGCAATTTATGAGCGACCATCCCTCTCACGAATCCCGCATTGCGGCACTTCAGCGCGCAATGCCTGAAGCTATGAAATATTATACGGGAAAGGCGGCGACGCCAACCGGGAAATCATCCCCCAAGACGCAATCCGGCGGCAAGACTGTCCCATACAACAATCTCTCCGGCTTGCGCAAAGGCGGCAAGAAACGATAAGTCTGCTCGCCGAATCGGCAAACAGACTTTCTAAATTCAAAAGGCGGATCCGACAATCGGGTTCGCCTTAAAACAAGTGGGGAGGTATGCGTTCTTGGGCGCATTGAAAATCTTCAACGGTATCAAGTTCGATCGAGAAAAACGAAGTGGTGTCGATCGCCTTAAAGAAATGGTTCGTTTCAGTCAGACGCTGAAAGGCGGCTTCATAGAACACGTCGACCAAACCCTCTGTTTCAATCATCGGGCTTAATGTTTCAAAAAGCGCAGCGCTGTAATCGGCCGTCATCTTTTCGATACCGACCGATTCGCCAAAGGCTTCATCGGGCGCATATTGTTTGCCGATGCCTACCACTTGGCCCGCCTCGTCTACAACCGCCTTCACCTCTTCCTCGCCCAACTCGTGGCGATTTACGGCCAAAGCCGCCGCCGGCGTATCCAAAAGCGGACGCAGCAAAGCGGGATCAAAAAGGATGTCGCTATCGAGTAAGAGAAAATCTTTCCCATCCGCGAAGGGGCGGGTCAGCCATAGCGAGTAGATGTTATTGGTTTTGTCGTAGACCGCATTGTCTATGAAGTGGAAAGTCTGCTCCGGATATTGCTTGGTCAAGAATTGGCGGATCATCTCTCCGCGATAACCCGTGACAACGACAAACTCCCGCATCCCGGCCTCCAACAAAGCGTCGACCGTGCGCTGCAAAAGCGTGCGCCGGCCCACATTCAGCAAACATTTCGGCCGATCGTTGGTCAGCGGCCGCAAGCGCGAAGCCATGCCGGCCGCAAGAATAACGGCGATCATTGGGCTTGCGCGATTTTAAGTATTACGTCAGCCACCTCACGGTTCTGCTTGGCGCGACCAAGCGTTATGCGGAGGTGCGTTTCCAGTCCCGGCTCGTTCATAAACTTCACTTTGTAGTGCGCCTGTGCGAAAGCGCGTTGCAGCGCGTCCTTTAAGGCCGGCGGATATTTGATCAGAATGAAGTTGGCCACCGATCGATAGACCTTAAAACCCTGCAAGCGACCTATTTCCTCCTTATACATACGCCGCGCCTCGTTCATCACGGCCGCCACGTGTCGATAATGTTCTTCCGAGCGCAAGGCTGCGACGGCGATGTCCTCAGCCAGCCGATCGTAGCCCAAATATTTGTTCGCATAACGGCAGAATTTCTCCATCTCTTCCGAGCGCCCCACGAAAGCGAAGCCCATCCGCAAGCCCGGCAAGCCGTAAAATTTCGAAAGCGTCCTACAGAAAATCATGTTCGGATATCGGCCTACGAGTCGTGCGATATAGCTTACGTCGTCCGTCACGAAAGAAGCGTAAGCCTCATCTACCAAAATAATCGTATCAGTCGGTGTCAACTGCCCCAAACGATCCAATTCGTCGGGCGTCAGTCCGTTTCCGGTCGGATTATTGGGCGAAGCCACGAGCACCACTTTCGGCCGGTGCTCCTCGATGCTGCGGCGCAGTGCTTCGAAGTCGTAAGCGAAACCATCTTCCTCCTCATTGACGGAATATTGCAGCGTGCGCCCGTCGACCTCGTCCGCGATCGACTGATAATACCACCAAGAATATTGCGGAATGAGCATCGTGTTGCGCCCCGGCGTTTCGGTCAGGAAGAAGTGCACAGCCTGCTTCAAAATGTCTTCAGCTCCATAGCCCAAGACGACCTGCGATTCGTCCACACCATAATCTTCAGCGAGCGCAATGGAGAAAATACTTTTCTTCCCTTCATCGTAAAGACGCGTGTAGAAGCACAGTTTGTTGACGTCGAAGTCTTTAATGGCCTTGACCACCTCCGGCGAAGGCTCAAAGTTGAATTCGTTTCGGTCCAAGTAATTTATATCGTCAGCCATAATGCTATCACATTTATGCCGACAAAGTTACACAAAAAGGCGCAGGGGTGCGGACGATGCTTGCGAAAATCCTACCCTACCAGCAAAAACAGTGCGCCCCAAGGCGCAGATGCCCACAAAACCGCCTCGCCACCCCAATTTTTATGCCCACAAAACCTCACCCGACACTGATGGGCAAGTGCTTTCGGCGCAGACGAAGCCGATCCACCCTGCGCCCATCCCCAAAAGCGAGGCGCAAAATAGGCGGACAAAAGATGAAGCGCAGAAAAGGGGAAAATACAGGTTGCAATTGGAATTTGTAAATTACTAAATCATCGCCACCAGAGAAAAGAATACATTTTTTTACGCTTGAAATTTGCATTCATTTAGATTTCTTTTTATTTTTGCACTTACAAAATTGCTTCAATATGGGCACAATTATCCAAAAATACAGCCAACTTCTGCTGTTGGTAAGCTGCTTCACACTCTTTTCGTGTTGTGATTTTAAGCCTGCATCAGCGTCTTTGGAAGGCACTGTGTGGGAGCACGAATTTTCACAAGAAGATCAAAATCCCAACAGCATAAAAAAAGCCGTACTTTACTTTAATAATCAAACGCTTACCTACTATGCACTGAGCGCTGACGGGCGTAAAAAACACCTCATAGCCTCATATCCGTACACGCTCGAAGAGCATCTGCTCACCGCCGGCAATCAGCACGCCATCGTGGGTGGATATTCCTTTTACTTCAATGAGATGTTGTTTATTAAAACCGACAAAACGAAGTTTTAGATAGGGCCATCAGTAGGCCTATATCTTTTCACGTTTTTTGAGTTTTCTATTTTTACATTTTTTAGTGGCACGCTGCGAGGTGTACCACTTTTTTTGGCTGCTCGCCCTACAACTTAAGCGCAAGCAGAACCAACATTTTGACAAACAAAGCTTGACCGATAAGCGCCGCCGCCTGCCCTTTTTGGTGTACGCTCACGAGCGTAGACCTTTTTCATCGTGAGCGCACGGTCTTTTCATCACGAGCGTACACCTTTTTTCTCGTGAGCGCAAACGCCCCAAGCGAGGACGAAGCTGCACGAAGGGCGGGCTCGGGGCGCAGAAAGCAAGCAAGCGGCAGGCAGCAATGCGCGGGACGGCTTTTTCTCTACGTCGGTCGGGACGGCAAGGCTGCGTAAGGGCGGTCGTGAACGGAAAGGGCGCCTATACAAGGGCCACCTGCGCTGACGAAAGGCAGGGCGCGGCGTGGCTTGATGGCGCGGCACAATGCGCAAGGGGCGCATACGCTTAACCGCTGCAAAGCTTCTGAGGCCTTGCAGCGGTTAAAGGGTTCAGATAGCGCCGAGTGCGCTTATTTGATGACAACTTTCTTGCCGTCGATCACATAAACGCCGCGCGGGAGTTTGGAGCGCACGGCATCAACACGCTTACCGTGAACGTCATAGACAATCGGCGTGTGCGCGGGCGAAGCGCTGGGCGCGATCAAGGCCGTGACGACGTCGAGCACAACGGGTAGCGATTCGGAAGCATCGGCATATACAGCCGTCACACTGTACGTGTGTTGCCCATCAGCTTTTGCTTGCGTATCGGTATAGCCCGGTTGCTCAGCAGCGCCCAAGTATTGACCATCGCAATATACGCGATAGCCCGTAGGCGTATTGCCGCCCTCATACGTAATGTCGTCGATCATGAACAAGAAGGCCTGATCGGCGCTCGTCGTATGGCGAATGGCGAAATAATTCGTACCCTCAGGCAGGTCTACATTGATCTCTGTCCAACTGCCACCGGTCTGCGTGTAGATGTCGCCAATGAGTTGGAAACTCTCTTGCGCTTTATCGGTTGAGGAAACCAAGACTTCGAACTCTTCATTTCCGAAGTCCTTGCCGGCATAGTTGTTGACGTAGAAACGAACCTTTTGCGCCTTGCCTGAAAGCGGCGGACTGATGAGCCAGTTGTCGGCCTTCACGTAAGTCTTTCCCGTCTGATCCGTCTGATAAACGGCTACGAGTGCTTTCGTGCCGGAATGGGGGTCGAGGCCTTGACCGGTTCCGTAAAGATCACTAGGCTGCCAATTCATGAAAGCAAACTGCTCTTGCTGATGCGGATAGCGCGACTCTTTGGAAAGCGGGCACGCATAGCCCTTATCCGCATCGATCGTGGACCAACGGCCAAAGCTTGTGGCCCAAGGCTCATAGGCTTCGAAGTCGTCAGTCAACGTGACGTATTCTACTGTGGGCGCGGCCCAATCTAATTCGACCTTTGCAGCATCTTTATATTTGAGCACGAGATCGCGCGGCGTGGGCACGTTGCCCTGAACAGCCTGCACCTCGGCGCGGGCTTCGTTGTTGGCTGCCAAAGCATCGCCATCGGCCACTACTTCAGCCACTACCGACAGGGTCGTGGCAGCATCGAGCGATGTCGTCTGATAATTGACCGGAATTGTTGCCTCCTTGAAGCGAGCGAGGCCACCCTCGACGGCTTTGTCATAGACCTGCTTGCCGTTGATCTGCACCTTCACCTGCACTTTGGCGAGGTCCTGCAAACCTTTGTTGGCCACCTTGAGCGAAAGCGGGAGGTTCTGGCCCTTCAAAACCGACTTGGGCGCGGCGAGCGTGATCTCCGCATCCTTGGCGATAGGTTCGGCGAGGTTGATATTGTCGACGTAGAGCGGCGTTTCCTTCATCGAAGCCGTAGCAATGGCTGCAAAGCGCACGAAGACGTATTCTTCCTGCAAATACTCCTGCGGAATGTCGATCTCTTCCGTATGCCATTCGGCCTTGCTCACACCGGCTTGCGCATAGTCAAAACTGCGAAGGAGCGTTTCGCCCTTCTGGTTCTTCTTGCGTATGCTGATCTCTAAGCGTCCCTGTACTTGACCGATTTGTTTGTGGTCAAAAATCAGTTTGGGATGGGCCGCACCCTGCAAAGAAATCTTACCTGTGCTGATCACAGACGAGCCTGCGCGATCGGGATTGAAGACGATGCTGCCGCCATCGGCATCTACGGCTTCCTTGCCACTGATTTCCCAAGCCACGTTGCCATCGGGCGTCTCGAGCGCGATAAGTTGGCCTTCGGTAGAGCTACCTTTGAAACTGTTGTGGAAAGGTAGCGTGTAGGGTTTACCTACGATGATTGAGCCAACGCCATAGCCGCTTTCGCCGGCCTTGTTTTTGGCACTGATAGCCCACTGCGCGTAGCGCTGGTTGCCTTCGGCGGTCTTCTGATCGGGTACGACGTACTCCGTCTTGCCGCCCGTTACGGTCGCGATCAGATCTCCGCGATAACCACCGTCGCGTACATTATATATATTGTAGGTCACTTCTTCCGGAATGACAAGTCCGCCGTTTGCACCGCCGACTGCGGGCCACGTAAGGCGCACGGCATTTGACAAATCCTCGGCGGTGATGACGGGCGTGGCGGGTTGATCCTGGCCCACGTAGATGGTCTTGGTCGCCGTAGCACCTGCACCGTCGGCATTAAAGGCAATGACGGTGTAGACGTTGTCGCCGGTCGTCGCCCGATTGTCCGTAGCGGTCAGCGAAGCGCCGGGCGCAGGCTGCGTAAAGGCCTTGACGAGTCGGATTCCGTTGCGCACCTCGATGCGCTCAATACTGCTAAGCGCCGTCCCGTCAACCTTCTGCTTCGGCGCATCGAAAGTGAGCGTCGTGAGGAGTTTGCCGGACGGATCCGCCTTTCCCTTTAAGTTTTCTGCGGCTGCAGGCGCTGCAGCAGCAACGGGGGCGGCAATGCTTACGGAGTCGATGTGGAGATAATAGCCGCCGGCATCGGACAACGCGTGGAAGCCGATGTAATAGGTGCCGTCAGCTTGCGGGCGAAGCTCGTTGGTGAACGTCTGATACTCATCAGTGCTCACCTCCGTCGGGTTTAGGATCACCGTAGAAAGCCCTGCGGGGTTGGGCGCTTGCCCCCATTTTACCTCAAAGCGCTCGGTATAATCCGTACCGTTGGATTTGGCTTTGAATTGGAAGGTATAAACTTTTCCGGCCCGCAAGCGAAGCGGCGGAAGGAGCAACCAGTCGTCGGCTTTTTCCGTATCGCTCCAATGATAACGATAGGCCGTCTGCTCGGTATAAGGATCTTTATCCCAAGCCCAAGAAGCTTGGTCGTTGTTATTGTCGATTACGGTGTATAATTCTGCGTCCGCCGCATTGGCAAACTCATCGAAGAAGGGCGGCTCTATGGGCGAACCGACTACAGCGTTGTTGCTGTTTGTCCACGTCGTAACCTGCGATTGATTATGCGCTCTCACGGCGTAGCGATAGCCCATCAGCGGGCCTTCGGGCAAGACTTCCGCAAAGTGAACATCGGAGATACCATTGGCTACCTGCGTCGTGTCTGTTCCGATAATACGAATAAGGTCGTAAGTAAGTGTTCCGAGGAATCCGCCGTGCTCAGTGGCGGTAGGCGCCGTCCAAGTTAAGTCGGCGCGACGCGTAGCATCGACATTCAACGTCAGTTTTTCGATGGGCTTCGGCGTATCATAGCCGGCATAGGCTGAGAGGCGCGCCTTCGGACTCGCTCCCGCAGCATTCGTAAGCGTAACGACAAAGGTATTCATTCCCTCGCGGGCTTGCACCGGAACAACTGCGCTACTGCCGGCATTGACTTTGCCCGTCAGCGGCGCATCAGTGTTGACATAAACATGGTAAGTGAGTTCGCCACTAAGCGCACTGCCGCCGTAAGTTTTTGTAGGTGCAGTAAAGGAAAGTTGGCCCGCCGTGGCAGCCGCTGTGAATTGCGCGTGCAAATCTGTGGCCGCGCTCGGCGCATCATCGGCCGCTTTGGGCTTAGGTACGACCATACCGGTCACCGTCACCTCATTGCCGATACTTCCAAGCAGGGTGGCTTGTCCGTTGTCGAGACTGACTTTGTATAAATCCGTATGGTGCTCGCCGTTGGTCGAAGCCCAGTAGAACGTATTGTCTTTCGGATCGATCTCGCCGCATTGCGAGCGCACTTTTCCGTCAGCATCGGCTAAGGAAATGCCCGTCGGGCCGACCAGGGTCTCTTTTCCGTTCGTGCGATCTATGGTGTAGAGGTTGCCGTCTGTAGCCACGCCGTAAGCTTTTCCGTCTTTGTCGATGCCGAGCGCAATATAAATGTGTTCGACGGGGGCAATGCTGGTGCGGGTCAGCGTGAGATAATCGATAACGCCCCACTCGTAGCCCGTGCCGTCCTTACGCAGAAATGCGCCAAAGACTTCGCCGGTCTTCGGATCGGTGGCGGTTTCTTGGGCAATCAGGGAGATGTCGTCCAATTGATGAGGGGGAATGTCTAAGGCCCACGTTTCGATGTCGAAGGCGTAATGATAGACCATAATAATGCCCATATCGGCATAGCTTAGGTCGTAGAAAATGCCGTGCATGCGGCCATCAACGATGGCTGCGCCTCCATTAAAGGAGGCTTTGCTATAGGCGGCCAACTTGGAGAAATGAACTTCGGATGCCGGACTAAAGGCATAGATACCTTTATATTGGTCGGAGACAACGTTTGCCCATAATTCGGTGCCGGCGGCAGCGCCTAAGAGTTGGCGCAATATGGGTTTTTGCAAGGGCCGGGGCGCAGCGCTCATCAGGCGCGGCTTACTTTCGGCCGGCGAAGGCTCGGGAAGCGTACGGATAGCAGTAGCCGGCCGCCGGAGGCCTTGTGAGGCGACAAAAGGAATTCGCAAAACGTTGGTGCGCAAGAGCGGCGAACGCTGCGAAAGCTTTGTCGGCGACTGCGCGAAGATGGGTAAGCTACCGGCAAAAGCCAAGCAACTCACCAGAAAATGGGCAAATCGTAAATGCATAACAAGTGGCAAAAGATTTGATTACTGTAGCGCTGAATTAGGTTTAGGCAAAGCGACACTACACGTAATGGGGACCGAGTAGTGACCACAAGGCAAATCGGGCTAACGCTTTACCGACGCTACAGTATGCCGACATTGCGCGCCGCGAGATTCGGCAAAAATACAAATCTGCCAAGAAAAAAAATACGTCTTTTGTAGTATTTTTTAAGGACGATGGGCATTTTGGTCAAAAAATGCCTTCACTGACGCGGCTCAAATACGCTTGATAGGCCTTGCGGCGGCTTGATTGCCCGCCGCAAGGTAGCTGGAAGAGGGGCTTTCTTAATTTTTAGTTTTTGATTTCGGTGCTTGGTTTTTCGCCGATGCTTTGGTTTTGGAAGAAGATGAGCGGTTGGGGGCAACGGCTACGACATATTCGTCGCTTTGGGTATCGATAAGCAGCGTATGATAATGCTTCGGTTTCCAAAACTTATCGAGCGCTTCGCACCAACGCGGGACGTAGGCGGCCTCGTCTAAGGGCGCATCTGAAAGGTTTAGGCCGTAACGCTGCACGCGCTTGAGCCTGGGCATCATCCCCTGAAAGCTATCCAGATCGGCTTTCCAGTCGAACCAAACGATAACGCGCAGTTCTTCTAACAAGACAAGCAGGCCCTCACTGCGCAAAGTGTCGGGCTTGTCTTTATAGGTGTCCAACATTTCATAATACTCGTCGGCATATTCGCCCTCCGGCTCGCTTCGGGCGGCATAGAAGGCTTCGGGCGACGCCAAACTATCCTTAACGAGCTGCATCACCTCGGCGTCATCGCCGGCAACGGTCTGCGCCAGTTTGAGCAAGGCAGCCTTGTCTGTGGGCCAATCTACTTTCGTGACCACGGGCTCCGGCTCGGGTTCTTTCTTCGTGATAAAGAGGCCGGCCCACAAGGGTGAACTGAAAAACACAGCGCCTATTACGCCGATCGCACCGATGAGCCACGATCCTCGCTGAAACATTATGAAGGCCATCCAGCCCGAGCCTCCGGCAAAGAGGAGCAGGAGCAGTGCGCCCAAGAAGGCGCTAAACGCATCTTTTATCTTATCATATACTTTAAACATTGGGGTAAAGTGTTATTGTTTATCTGCGGTGTGCACGACCATAGACTTTACGTCGCGCCCCGTTATGCGGCGGATGAGGGCATCGTCGATGCACTCTTGAGGACTCCAAATATCTTCCATCACGACCTTCCGCCCATCTCGCAGATAGTAGCAGGTGTAAACGTCGAAGTTAAACTCGTCTTTGCCTTTTATATAGAAGGTGGTAGAGAACTCGTAGCGATGGCCGTCGATGCTCGTGACGCTGAAATGGTTAGCGGCTCCTTTGACCTGTAAGCCGCTTTGTTGGCAGAAGGATCGCAATTGTGGATAAGTGAAGAAGATCGTCTTCTCTGAGCCTTCCTTACGCTCCGAAGAGAAGACGAACATATAGGGCTTTTGACCCGTATCGATAAATAGAAAGCCATCACCTTTATCTTTAATGCCAAGCGAAGTTTCCAGCGTATCGCGCTCTCGCGGCGTTGCCGACGGCAGGCGCGCTACTTGCTGGAGGTAGTCTTCTGCCCACGCCTGCATGTTTATCGCGTTAACACCGTTGCCTTGGGCGGCCATAAGCTGATAGTAGCTCATCACTTCGTTGTAAAATTGCTGACACACGACCTGCCGATTAATCTGATTATAGATCTGAAACTGTATATAATAAGGCCGCTTCTCGCCGGGCTTTGCTATGGTCAGGCCACTCACAAAATTGATGCTATCGCTGGTCGGCGTCAAGGCATAACAAGAGCCTTGAATATACATACGTAGGAAATAGCGGGTATCGCTCTCTACTATCTCTTCGCTCAAAAACTGCTCGAAGAGGCCAATCAAGTGCTTGGCGCGCCATACGTCATCGACCGTCTCTAAGTCTATGTAGAGGGGCTTCAGCCAGAATTCTGAGGAAGAAAAGCTATGCCAAAGGCGGCGCGTCGGCGCATCGAGCGTCCGCAAAGGGCCTTGTTCAAATTCGCGTGATCGACGCAAAACCACGACTTTTTCGAAATTGTCGAAAATGCTTCGTTCTGTCTTCAACATCGGAACGGGATAACTCTTGATAAAGCTGGCTACTTGAAATGTATCTTTTGGATTACCCGATAGGGTGAAAGACCAAATTCGCCAATCTTCCATTAAGCCACGCCGCGTTTTATACTTTTGAGAAAGCACAATCTGCCGGCCGGGATACTTCTTTTTGAGATAGGCCATAACCTCATCGCGCGAATTAAAACCGGGGAAACAACCGCTTAACAGGCATATACCTAAAACGGCTACCGCCCACAGGAAGCATTTGCGTAGAATTTTCCTTATCTTCATCATCAAATCAAACCTTTTTATCTTACTTGCAGCAGACCAGCTGCCCAGCTGCACTTGCAAAATTAAGGGATCAGCCGGAAGAAACTATGTTTTGACGAAGAAAATCAGGTTTTATAACTTTCACAACCCACAAATGAACTTATCACATAGGTGATAAGTCAGATAAATAGCATGCCTTTGTTTGCAGATACTGCAAGTAAGCACTCAAATGTTTTACTTGCTGAAAAAAATAAATACCGGAAAGCTCAAAAGGCAGGTTAGAAGGGGCGTCTTCAACAGGTAAATCCATAAGTCCATTATCTTTGGCGTAAAGGAAAACCTGCTTCAGGTAATGGTCTATTAAATAGTAATGAGGCATTTCGCGGCGTTGTAAAAACCAGCTGATCAAGTCCTTTTTACCTTTTGATGAGTTGCAACTTCCACAAACGTAAACGATGTTGTCGATCTGATCTTTTCCTCCTTTTGCTCGCGGGAAGACGTGGTCTACGGTCAACTCCTTTTGCGGAAAAGCTTGCCTGCAATACCAACAGCAATCAGCACTTCTTATTTTAGCTAAGTTGTTTTCATAAAGATCATGGATGTGCCATTGCCCTGCTTTGTAGGCATTGAAAGCCTTTGCGCGAACCATATAACTCTTTCTACTAAAAGACGCCTCTCCCCAAACATATGTTGCCCAAAACATTTGCCAACAAGCATAAGCCCATAAGATATTTTCGCCAATCGTAGGAAACCGGGGCTGAAGCGCGGAAAGATCTTCTTCGATTTTCATAAGGTTATACTATTTATTGTATCCTGCCAAGCCAGCTCTTTAATCCTTTGAGGTGAGTCCGGACACACACGCAAATTTAAGGAATCAAGCGAAAGAAACTACATTTCAATGGGAAAAATCAAGTTTTTAACGCTCGATTTCGCAGACTTTCCGTCATATCTGCGCAATCCGATTGTAGAAATTTGGATTGTTAATGGCGTATCCCGCCAAGCCCTCTACGATGCTCAAATCGTGCGCGACTTTTTTATAATCGTAATCTCTCTCTCACCAACTTTCGTCTTAGAGCCGGCGGAGCAAGCGCTCGGATAAGCAACAAAATAAGCCGCCGGAAATAAATCCGACGGCTTACTCATATTTTTCTAATTACGTTTAGAAGACGAGTTTTACAGATTGATTGCCCACCTTCACAACGTAAGCGCCGCGCGCTGCGAGGCGAACGCGAAGATTAGCCTCACCTGCTTGGTTGTTGTAAACCAACTGTCCGGCTGCGGTGTAGATTTGCACTTGTTCGCCCTTAGCGTTGTTAATGCATACGTCGTTGCCTTCCAATTGAACAAGCGCCTTTGTGAGGCTGACGTTGCTAATGCCATCAAATACGCCCACTTCGCGGAGCGTTGAGTAGGGACTTTCTGCGTATCTCTTCTTTACGTTGCGGTCAGAATTAGCTTTGTAAGCCGATACGCGGTGCGTAATCATTGATTGATCTACAAATCCGGGCACAGTAACCTCAGCAGAAGTACCATCAACCCATCTGAGGTAACGGAACGGATCGTTCAAGCTCTCGCCGGCTTGATAGTTTTGCGTGATCTTCAGGTCATCGACGTAGAGGTGCTCATCTGCATAAACAGCGTAGATACCAATGATCGACTTCTTCGAACCCTTCGTAAAGTTGATCGTAAACTCTTTCCAGTCTTTAGTAACTGCTTTAGGGTAGCCTTCCGGATAGATCAACTCAGCCTGCGTGTAGTCGCCCACAGTCTCATCATAGTTGAAGAGCGCGAAAGCTGCTTGCGCGTTTACCGTGACTTCCTTGCCGTCAGCATCCACGCCTGTCGTAGCAGCACCTGCGAGCTTCACTTTTACCGTGAACTTACCGCCATCTTTCGACATATCCAATTCAGGAGAGATAAGGCCTGCGTCGGTATGGTTGTGGTAATATTGCCAGCCATCCAAGCAGATGTAGTCTGTGTAAGGCGCATAGTTTGTACCTTTCCAGCCGCCTTGCTTCAAATCACGAAGATACAATTCGCTGTATGAGTTGTAGCTAGGATCTTCCATTGTCCATCCGGTCAAGTTGCCATCAGCGTCTTTTACGCCGGTAAAGTCTTCCTGCGTCACAACAAATTCGCCGGTCTGAGTAGCCTTGCGGTCGTAGTAAGCAATGTAGTTGTAGCGTTCAGCTGAAGGCACAGCGCTCCAGTTAGCCGTATACTTGCTTCCATTAAAGTTGCTCACACCTTGCATCTCGGGTGCTACGAGGTCATAGACATAAGTTTGTGCTGACGGAATTGACTCGTAGCTGCCTTTCGTAGCTGATGCATTGTAGAAATAAGTCTTGCCGGATTCTGCACCGGTTACGTGGAACATATTGGTCGTAACCGGATGGTTTTCGAAGAGATAAACCGGAGCATTCGTCTCTTTGTCGATAGAGAAGACATTAACCTTATAGCCGGTTGCACCCTCTACGGCCGTCCAGTTGGCATCAAAGCTCGTGCCTTGATAGTTCGTATACGGACGCATCGTCGGCGTGCCTACGTGTTGCTTAACGGTAAACACTTCGACGTCGTCAATGTATACGGGCGCGCCTACAGATACAATATTAAATATCGTATACTCACCGCCGCCATAGAAATACATCGTGTATTCCTGCCATTGCTCGCTGATTTGCGGAAGCTGTGCGCTGCCCATCATATCCCACGTAGGCGACATATTGTGCGTCTCAGCTGCTTCGACCATCACTACGGGAAGCTCGTCGGCACTCTTAGCACGCGCCTTGAAGCGGATCCAAGCGATGCCGCCGTTAGCGCTTACGTTAAGCATCGGCGTATTGATGTGCGCCATTTCTTTGGGAGCAGATGCAAGGTAGACAACGCCACCTGCTGAGTAGGCATTTCCTGATCCCCAGCCCGGTGTCTTGAAGTATTCATCCTTTGTGTTAATCCAAGGATACTCGAATTCTTCTTTGAGAATGCTGTTGTCGAGATCGGGGTTCTCGGGGGTGCCCGCCGTCATCTTGGCGAAATCCTCCTTCATAACGACTTGTTCTTCGCCATACTTGTTGGGCGTACTCTTCAAGTGTGCTTGCGGAGCGCCGGCAGCGCCCAAGCTAAATGAGCCTTTTGTAGAAAGATTCATTTTGATTTTAGGCAGGCCACTTTGTGTCCGTGTCTGTGCTTCCACCTTATTGTTCTGGGCAGAAACGGGGCTTGCAGCTGCTAAGGATAAGGCAGCCAAAAGCGCTAAGCGTGTAATGTTTTTACTCATAATGATATGATTAGTGGTAGTTACTTAGTGTCTCTTTCTTTTCCGCTATATCACGCAAGAGGTGTTTTCCATAAAAGTAGCTCAACAGCAGTGGGTTCGAATCGTTTTTGAGATGGTTTCCTATCAAGCACTTTACACTCTCTCTATGATATGCACAAGCGATTTGCACAGTAGATATGGCAAAGATACAGATAAAATCAAATAAACTTACTTCTTTAGCAGAAATATTCCATTACATATAAAAAAAATGGGGGTAAGGCCTGCCGAGCGAGGCCGAAGCGCTTTAAGGCTAGGCCACATACAATAATCCGCACACGGAGGCCGGGCGCTTTCCGAGCCGGTTGCGGACTCGCGCTAAGTTGTCAGCGCGTCAACCAAACATTGCTTCGCGCGGCGCAGAACCCGGCAGGCGTAAAAATCTCATGATGTACTTGCAGTTACGTCCGCGCAGTAAGGTCGATGCAATTTCAAGGCTATGAAAAAAAATTCCTATAGGGCGAATTTTTGTTCCTAGCCTTGGAATTTTTTTCTCAAGGTATAGATACACGATACTTTAGCCTATTTTTGTTTGCTAAGCTAAGCATAGGCAGGATTTTATCAGTAGGAAATTATACTTCGCCTAAGCCAATCAAACTAATATTCTAATATTTACGCACAAGTTTTTAGCTTTCTCTTCCATATTAACAACCTCATTCATCGCCACGGCTTATTATAATTTATATTAATCGCTCAAACTTCCTGTCTTGCGCATTTTCCTCCGTCGACATCTTAATAAGTAAGTAAAAGCGGCCTCTTGCCCAACAAATACAAAACAACCTTCCCGATGCATAGCGCGCCGGGAAGGTTGTTTGTATCTATGAAGTGCTTGTGCGGGCGTGCTTAGTCGGCAAAAGTAAGTAGGTAAGACTTCAAGCTACACATACATATATATGCGTAAGCCGCCCAATCATTTGCCGCGTAAGCGACAAAGAAGATAGACAAACCACAGGCGGGGAAGTAGGCGTAGGCGTTCGAGGAAACTGTCGGTTTCGTTGACGACTTTGATGTTATCATAAAGGCCTTTCGAACGTTGACGGTTAGAGATGCCGCCGGTATCAAAGAGCGCAATGGGGAAGTCGACGTAGGCAAACTTCTTACCTTGATGGCCTAATAGTTTGAAAAACTTAAAGTCGGCTGAGAAGGGATGGGTGATGTCAAAGGGCGTCGCGCGCAAACATTCGATACGGGCAAGCGAACTTTGATGGCAAAAACACATACGATGAGCATTCTTAAAGGGATGTGCACGCGACAAAACAGGCGCGCCATCGGCAGCAGCTTTTAAGACGTCGCCATAAATCACATCCGCCGTGCGGGGCGTAGAGAATATGCGCTGCAAGACGTCAGTAGCGGCAAAGCAATCGCCGGCATTCATAAAGATCACCCATTCTCCCGTTGCGCGAGCCACGCCTTTGTTCATCGCATCATAAATGCCTTTATCCGGCTCCGACCACCACTGTAAAGGGGCTTGCAGAGAAGAAAGATAAGCCGGCGTACCATCAGTGGAGGCACCGTCAATGATGAGATACTCAAGCGGCGCATAGGTTTGCTGCAAGACATTCTCGACGGTATGGCGCAGCAAAGGCAGAGCATTGCGGCAAACGGTGATCACCGTAACTTTAGGAAGGCGATTCATAGGCGAAATTTGCGCTGATCCTTATACTCGCGATAGGGCTGATTATAGTCTAAATAATAGAAATTGTGCTGACGCTGCTGATTGGCCGCAGGTATCTGCATATAATCGCCGTATTTCTGCGTCAAGTAGCAGTCGTATTGCGCTACGCCTTTTAATTCGTGCCCTTCGAAGCTAACAGGTGTAGGCTCTCCGAGTAGCGCTTTAGAAAAAACGCCTTTCAAACCATCATCATAATCGGCCACGAGTTGGGCATCTTCATAGTTGTATTTCAACATCAATCGCCGAAGCGTCTGCTGCACGCCTGCATGACTAAAGCATTTACGACATAAAAGCGGCAACCAACTGCTCGGACCGCGACCGTGCTTGTAGGGATCGCGATGGAGAAAATAGACAATGCGTTTGTAAAACTCGAAACGCATAAAATGCAAGCGGCGGCGCCAAACGCTTTGCGGCACGCCATCAATGGGGAACACATCTATATATATACCGCTCAGGTAAGCATAATGCGCACGCTCGATTAAGGTGGTACTGCTATCGATTATTTTTCCGAAGCTACCCGGATACTTCTCGTTGGTCTCGGCCGACATCGCTTCGTAAGGCGCCGGCAGCCATTCTTTGGCGTGCGCCATCAAAGTATCATAATCCGCGCGCGGCATACAAATGTCCACATCGTCGTCCCAAGGAATAAAACCTTTGTGGCGTATAGCCCCAAGCAAAGTCCCTGCCCAAAGATAATAACGCAAACCGTGCTCGCGGCACACTTTATCTACAGCCAGGAGAATCTCCAAGATGCGCAATTGCAAGGGACGTATTTCGTAAGCGGGCATAGTCGTCGATAAATTATAAGTGCCGTTTAAACCTCTTTCTGATCGCTTTTCCGATCTGCGTCATAAGCGTGCTTCGGATAATCTATGGTATAATGCAAGCCGCGCGATTCTTTGCGCTCGATGGCTTGCCGCGTAATGAGATAGCCCACGTTGATCATATTTCTCAATTGGCAGATGTCGGGCGTAGCCTTCACGCGCTTAAACAACTCTTCGGTCTCTTCGTATAATAGATCCAAGCGCGTCCAAGCCCTTTTCAAGCGCAAATCGCTGCGAACAATGCCGACATAATTAGACATTACCTGCCCCACTTCGCGCACATCTTGCGCAATCAATACCTGCTCTTCGTTACTCATCGTTCCCTCATCGTTCCATTCGGGCACGCTTTCATTAAATGTATATTCGTCGATATGGGCTATCGTATGTTCCGCCGCCTTTTCTGCGTAGACTACGGCTTCAATCAGCGAATTGCTTGCCAACCTATTGCCGCCGTGCAGGCCCGTGCAAGCACATTCACCGATCGCATACAAACGATTGATCGAAGAGCGCGCATCCAAGTCGACCTTGATGCCGCCGCAAAGGTAGTGTGCACAAGGCGCAACGGGAATATACTCTTTTGTAATGTCTATGCCGATCGACAAACATTTGGCATAGATATTTGGAAAATGGCGTTTCGTCTCTTCCGGATCTTTATGCGTAACGTCTAAACATACGTGGTCTATGCCGCGATTCTTCATCTCCCGATCAATGGCGCGGGCCACGATGTCGCGCGGCGCAAGACTCAAGCGCTCATCATATTTCTGCATAAACTCCTCGCCGTTGGGCAAGCGTAGGATGCCGCCGTAGCCGCGCATAGCCTCCGTTATTAAGAAAGCCGGATGCGTTTCTTTTGGATGATAGAGCGCCGTCGGGTGAAACTGCACAAACTCCATATCCTTTACCGTCGCCTTAGCGCGATAAGCCATCGCAATACCGTCGCCCGTGGCAATATTCGGGTTGGTGGTAGAAGCATAAACCGCACCTACGCCGCCGGTGGCAATGACCGTGACGCGCGAAAGCAGCGTATCTATTCGCTTTGTTTCCGGATTGTAAACATAGGCCCCGTAACATTCAATGTTAGGCGTTCTTCTCGTCACATCAACGCCCAAATGATGTTGCGTAATGATCTCTACGGCAAAATGGTGATCCATTACCGTGATGTTAGGCGAGCGGCGCACGGCCTCAATCAAGCCTCGTTGTATCTCATATCCCGTATCGTCGGCGTGATGTAAGATTCTAAATTCAGAATGTCCGCCTTCCCGGTGCAAATCAAATTCGCCATCGGCTTTTTTATCAAAGTGTACGCCCCAACTAACCAATCTGCAAATGCCCTCGGGCGCACGTTCAATCACCTGCTGTACGGCTTTCGGATCACTGATATAGTCGCCGGCCACCATCGTATCGTGTATATGCTTCTCAAAGTTGTCCACAATGCGATTCGTCACGGAAGCTACGCCGCCTTGCGCTTTCGAAGTGTTGGCTTCTTCAATACTTGTTTTACAGACAAGCCCTACTGTTCCTTTTCCTGAAGCAGCCACTTGCAATGCATAACTCATTCCGGCCACACCGGAACCTATTACCAAGAAATCGAATTTGCGAGTCATTACGCTTACTTTTAACCGATTCGGGCCTACATCTATTTAGCCCGGCCTAAGTTTTTGACAATGTGCAAGCAAAAGTAGTACTTGCCGCGCGCCCCACAAAGGAAAGCGCAGAAAATCATTAGTTTCAGCTGCCCGTCAATGCCATTTACCTTTTCCGAATCAAGGTTAAGCCGTCGCGAAGGGGTAAGATGACGGTTTCTACACGCTCATCGTGCGCCACGCGACGATTAAATTCGCGTATGCCCTTTGTTTGCGGATCATCATCATAGGCCGGATCGATCACGTGTCCGTCCCAGAGCGTATTATCTGCCAGCAAAAGGCCGCCCGAGCGTAAACGCGGCAATACGAGATCGTAATACGTGCAATAGTCGCGCTTATTGGCATCGATAAAGGCCATATCATAGACCTCATTTTCTTTGGGTAGCAAGTCCAAGACGTCGCCAATGATCAATTCGATGCGCGGCGGATAAGGCGCACCTTCCAGCCACGGCCGCGTGAAGTCTTCTTGCTCATCATTGATCTCGTAAGTGCGTATGAGTCCGTCGGCTTCCATTCCCGCCGCAATGCTTAATGCACTGTAACCGGTATAGGTACCGATTTCCAGCACCTTCTTGGGGCGCAAGAGCTTGGTCAGCAAGCGCAGCAACGTCCCCTGCCAATGTCCCGAAGCCATACGCGGGCGCAGCAACTTCGTCTGCGTGGCGCGATAGAGGCGGTGCAGGTAATCGTCTTCCGGCGTAATCATTTCTGTAATGTAGGCTTCCAGCAAAGGGTCGCAGCCGTCTGCCCCCTCAAACGTATTGCCGCGTTTTTCCGGCAAACCTATTTCTTCATACTTCATACGAAATCTCTTCAAAAGCAAATTTCAGCACAGCAAAGTTCGCTTATTTCCCAACGAAATAAAAGTTACGACTCAAAAAATCCCTATTTCAACTATCAAATGATAAGTTTCAACCTAAACGCGTTTGTTAGGGTAAAACAGATATTAAACCTCCATCAAGCAAATAAATTCTTTTATATTCTTCCATTTATCCTATAAAAGTCTTATCTTTGCAACCAATTCACTCAATTAAGTCCTTTTATCATGAAAAATCGTTTCTGATTCAGCATCTGCCATTCGGCCGATTTTACCATCGATTGAGGTGCGCTGACGGACAACGATTTTTTCAGTCTCATCCGTCAGCCGATTGCTGCGGAGCGACTTAGGCAATGGCAGCATCACAGATAAAATGCAGAAAGCAGAAAAAACTAAAGCTGTTTACCTACACACAAGGACAAAACTTTAAGCAATTCAAACGCAAACCATCAAGTTATGGAAGATATTGCACAGCAAACAAGCGAAACTCAACAAGCTATGATAGAAGTAAAGGCTGAAAAAGGCGTGGCACACATTACCAACCAACAAAGCGCGGCTGAATGGATACATATATATAATATGTCAGGACAATGTGTATATAAAGTGACGCTCAGTGCGCAATCTGAAATAACCATTCCCCTTGCTCAAGGTCGTTATGTCTTAAAGATGTCGACGTCCGACGTTGAAATCAGCATCGAATGAGGCGCTAATGATGCATCAATGCGCCTTTTTCGTTAGCGCCCGCTTTTCTTCCGCTTTTTAAGACGGAAAAGGCTCTCTACACCAAGTTGTTTTCTATTTTTACGCGTCTGAAAACAATCTACTTCAGCAACTATTTTCCCCCTTTTGCGCCGTTTCTGCGCCCTTTTCTTGCCGTCAAAATAAAGTTTGACCTGATTTCAAACCTTATGGCTACGATTTTCTTCGTATCTTCGCTACGATTATGCAAGAAGATACCTTCGACATACGCTCCCGACAAGTTTCACCCACGCCGCAAGAGCGTGATTTTGAAAACGCTTTGCGGCCCTTGCGCTTCGACGACTTTAGCGGACAGCAGAAAGTGGTCGATAATTTGCGCGTCTTCGTAGAAGCAGCCAAGTATCGCGGCGAACCGCTCGACCATACTTTGCTCCACGGCCCGCCGGGCTTGGGCAAGACAACCTTGGCCAATATTATTGCCAACGAGTTGGGCGTAGGTTTCAAACTGACTTCAGGTCCTGTGCTCGATAAGCCGGGCGATTTGGCCGGACTCTTAACAAGTCTTGAGCCCCACGACGTCTTGTTCATCGATGAGATACATCGGCTCCAACCCGTCGTAGAAGAATATCTCTATTCGGCTATGGAAGATTACCGCATCGATATTATGATCGACCGCGGTCCGGCTGCTCGCTCCATTCAGCTTGATTTGAATCCGTTTACATTGATTGGCGCGACAACGCGCAGCGGATTGCTGACCGCTCCTTTGCGGGCGCGCTTCGGCATCAACTTGCATTTAGAGTATTACGATGCACTGACCATCGGCAGCATTCTTATGCGCAGTGCCGGCATCTTGGGTGTGCCGCTCAAAGATGAGGCACGCAAGGAAATAGCCGGCCGCAGTCGCGGAACGCCGCGTATTGCCAACGCACTCTTACGCCGTGTGCGCGACTTTGCACAAGTAAAGGGCACGGGAACGATTGATCCGGAAATCGCAAACTTTGCTTTGGAAGCGCTCAACATCGACCGTTACGGCCTCGACGATACGGATAATAAGATCCTGCTGACGATTATCGACAAATTCAAAGGCGGACCTGTCGGCATAGGTACGATTGCCACGGCCATCGGTGAAGATCCGGGCACACTCGAAGAGGTTTACGAACCCTTCTTGATTAAAGAGGGCTTCATCCGCCGCACGCCGCGCGGACGTGAGGTCACTGAATTGGCCTTTAAGCACCTTAACCGCCCGCTGCCTCGCACGCAGCCGGAGCAACCATCGCTTTTCTGAACGCGACAGTCGAGAAAGGAAAATCGTTAATAGTATCATAGCAGAATCAACCGTGCTGCCACGTTGTGTAGCAATCAAACTATTAAAGCTGATGATTTCTTACAATACCGTCAACGTAAACATGCCGCCCATCAAGCGTCGTAACAATACGGCTTGGGTGCGCCGCGTAGCCGCCACTTACGGAAAAGAGGTCGGCGAGATCGCATATATTTTTTGTGACGATGAGAAAATTTTAGAGGTCAACCAACAATATTTGAACCACGACTATTATACGGACATCATAACCTTTGATTATACGGAGGGAAACGTCTTGGGCGGCGACCTTTTCATCAGTTTGGACACCGTCCGAACCAATGCTGAGCAGCGTAACATCTCGTATAGGGAAGAACTTGATCGGGTTATCATCCACGGCATCTTGCACCTTTGCGGCATCAACGACAAAGGCCCGGGCGAGCGCCAACTGATGGAAGCAGCGGAGAACAAAGCGCTCAACCTTCGCGATAAGGCTTAAAGCCGACTCAACTCGTTTTTTAAAAACGGATTACTATGCTTTCGATCCTTCCTGCAAGGATAGTCGGCACGAGCAGCATAAACCTCGGTCAACACATCTTACCGCCGTTTATGCTTTTCTGTATTTGAGAAAATAATAAGGCCTATGATGAGGCTTACAGCTTTTCTTTTTCTTCCGAGTTATTATTTTTTTTGTGCGCTTTCCGGCCATCAAAAGGCCGAATATTTGACCGGCGCGGTTTTTCATCACGATAACAAACCTTTATTGTCGTGAGATGAAGCTCTTTTTCTCACGAGCGCAAACCTTTTTCATCGTGAGGTGAAACAAAATAATGGCTATTTGAGTGGCTGAAAAACGGATAGATCGTTGTCAGAAATCTGTGGATAAGTAGGTGGAAAACCCGTTGAAAAGACTTGTATAAAGGTTGGAAAAACTACGGTTTCGGATGGTCTCAATGCGCTTTCAGTTTTCCACAAATTAAAGCCGTTTTGCAGCACTTATCCATAGGATTTTGAGTGGTTTTTAACCGTACTTTTAACTTTTATTTTTCAACACTGAAAGTTATCCACGGCTTGTGAATAAACCGGCAATCAATCTTCCGGAAATGCTTTTAAGAAAGGTATTCTTCAAAGGTTTTAATCTGTGGATAATAACGTGGATAAGTGAAATAAAAATGTGGACAACGAAATGAGCAAATCCCAACGGAAAAATTTGTAAACAGTTTCCACAGTCTATCATGTACATCATAGTTTTATCTCTTTCTTTTTAAAAGAAAAAATAGAGAACATATATTGTTATATATGCGGGAAGAAAAAACGGTGGATAAGTCAATGCTTGTTGCGCGGAAAGTGGTCGAGGATCTGCTGCCGAATAAAGCGGCGGTCAATGTTGGTGTAGATCTGCGTCGTGGAGAGATCCGTATGGCCCAGCATCATCTGAATGGCTCTGAGGTTAGCGCCGCCTTCGAGCAAATGGGTGGCAAAGGTGTGGCGAAGCGTGTGCGGACTAATGTTTTTCGTGATGCCGGCTTCGGCTGCGTATATCTTTAAGTTGTAGAAGACGGTAATGCGCGATAAATGCTTGCCGCGGCGGGCACTTACAAAGACGTAATCTTCCTCGCCTTTTTTTATATTAATTTCGTGGCGGATAAGTAGCCAGTTTTTCAATTCTTTGACTGCACGGGGCGATATGGGCACAATGCGTTGCTTGTTGCCCTTACCCGTAATGCGGATAAAACCTTCGTCAAGATAGAGGTCGGAAAGCAGCAGAAAGCACAATTCGGATACGCGCAAGCCGCAACTGTAGAGTATTTCGATGATGGCGTGGTCGCGAGCGCCTTCCGTAGTGCTCTGATCAATGACTGCCAGCAGGGCATCAACCTCTTCGAGTGTAAGAACTGTAGGTAAGTGAGTGCCTATCTTAGGCGATTCGAGGAGTTGGGTAGGATCTGTCTCCAAATAGCCTTCGAGTAAGAGAAAATGATAGAAAGAGCGCACGCCGGATAGGATGCGATTGATGGAACGCGCCGTGATGCCTACGTCGGAAAGGGCTTTCGTGAAGCGATGGAGGTCGTCGAGTTTTACATTTAAGATATCTATGTCTTCTTGTTGCAAGAAATCGATTAGTTTTTCCACGTCGTGCATATAAGCTTCGCGCGTATTGTCGGACAAACCTTGCTCGAGCAGGATGTAGGTCTTGTATTTGTCGGTCAATTCCATCAATTGTGCTTCTATTTATATGCAAAGATAGTGTAAACTTAAGGCAATGGGGAGCGTTTGTGGGTAGAGCTTTTATTGATTTGATATATAGTATATTTATTGTCGATGCTATGGGCTGTCGGGAAAAGTAGGGCAAACGTCTGCTTCAATCTTAAAATTTTGGAGCTTAAGTACGGAAATCTGAGATAGTTTAGTATTTTTGCGGTTATTATCCATTAATCTTAATAATATGAAACTAATCTACGCTAAATGCATGGCCTTTATGGCATTGTTTTGCATGAGTTTGAATCTTGCGGCACAAAGTAAAGTGACGCTTAGTTTTGAATCGGAAGTACTCAATTCCAATGTTCACGTTTATACGACGCTTGGCTCAGATCCTGAAAAGGAAGTGATGCCGGAAGAGGACACCGGATCTTATATCATTGATTCGGGCTGCAAATTGAGAGTGAGCGTCGTACCGGAACAAAACTACGTGGTCTACGTATGGAAATCGAAACTTGGCGATGCAAGTATGGAGGAAATCAACGAGTCTTATAGCGCGACAGAACAAACTTTCAATAATGTGACGAAGAACTTGGCGCTCGTCGTAGATGTTGTAAGGCTCGTGCCTGTGACCTTTATTGTGCCGGAAGAAGGCACGAATGGGCCGGAAGTCAACGTGGAAGAGCAGGGAGACTTTGGTCGTGTCATTAAAGCTGAGAGCGACGGTAAAACATATTTGTTGCCCGAGAATCGCGGCGCTTACTTTGATCCTTGCATTAAAGATGGTTACAACATTTTAGCTTGGAGTTTTGGCGAAGGTGCTTATTTTCCGGCGCGTCCGGATCAATTCTATAAGAATAATGTGCCTGAAGATTTCTTCTTAACCGTACTTTTCTATAAAGATGGCGAAACGCGCACCGTGACGTATGAACAACCGAAGACGGCTGTCTTGACTTGTAAGAACAGAAACTTGGACGACAGTCCGGAATTGGCTTCCGGAGAGACTTGCACACCGGGTGATCACATTCTCTTTGAGGTAGCTCCGGAAGGTAATCCGGACGGTAAAGTAGAATTGCACCATTGGTTGGTAAACGGAGAGGAATATCGCTTGTCGGATGGTGACTTTTATGTAGATAATTCGTTGACTTTGATGGCTATTAATAACTTGGACGTGAAAGTAGTGCCGATGGAAGAATATACGGATGCGATTAAAAGCGTGGCAACGCCCGTTGAAACAAGCATTGAAACGGATGCTGTAGCCGGAAAAATCAATGTGACGACGACGGCAAAGAACGTTTTTGTATATAATGTAGCAGGTAAGTTGCTCGCCATGCAAGCCGTAAAGGATCAAAAGGCGGAGATTAGCGTACCGGCTTCGATGCGTGGCGAAACGCTGATTGTGCGCACGGCTGAAAAATCGTTTAATGTAGTCTTCAAATAAGTCGGACGATGGAGCAAATAAAAAAAGTATGTCGTCGGCATCGATCTTGGTTGCTGCTATTCTTATGCTTTGTGGCTTGCCAATCAGTTGTGCAGGCGCAAGGTTACTATGACGCTGCACAAAGACCTGATGGAGAAGGGACAAAAGAGCATCCTTATGAGCTCTTTTCTACGGAGCATTTTCTTTGGATTGCGCAGCAGGTTAATTCGGGCAACGACTTGCGCGATGAATATTTTGCTGTAACGCAAGACATTGACTTCAGTGATACCAGAAATTGGGACGACGGCCACGGCTGGAGAGCCATTGGCGGTCTGTTTATGAAAAATGGAATAGCTAAAAAGTTGGCCTTCCGCGGTCATTTAGAGGGAAACAATCACGTTTTCTATAAATTGTATGGCAGCAGGCCGGATGCAGATTACCAAGGGCTTTTCGGTTATGTGGACAATGCGACGATTAAAAATCTGCATCTCCGCTTTTTCAAGGTAGAAGGTAGTGAGAATGTGGGTGCTTTATCAGGCTACACCTTTGAAAGCAATATAGAAAACATACGATTTGAAACAGCCGTCGTCAAGGCTTCGCACTTCTTTGTCGGTGGTGCGATCGGCTATATGAATGGCGGGTACGTAAAAGATTGTAGCTTGGAGGGAGCAGTTGAAGGCGTTGATTATGTCGGCGGCTTGCTGGGTTGGTGCCTCGATGGCTTAGTTACCGGTTGCCGTGTTTGTGCTGATGTGAAGAACATTGTAAATCCTGACAATGGAGAAATGGGTCGTATGGCCGGTGGTTTGGTAGCTTATCTGAACAAAGGTCGTATTGAGTACTCCGGTTTTTGGGGTAACGTCGAAGGCGGAAACCAGGTAGGTGGCTTAGTTGGCGATGCTACGCATAGTAAAATAAGTGATAGCTTTGTATCTTATATAGATAGTCCGGATATCGACGGACAAAAGACGATAAAAGGGCAAACTTATGTCGGCGGTTTGGTAGGTAAGAATGAAGATACGCCCGTTTCAGACTGCTTTAGCCATATTTCGGTGGAGGGTAGCGCTTCCGTGGGCGGCTTAATCGGATCTTCGGATTATACGGATACACGCGTCGTCCGCTCTTATGCGGCTTGCGCGGTAAAAGCTGAACAGAAGGATTTGGCCGGCGGGTTCATCGGCACGAAATCGTATAGCGGGAGCGTGGATTCTTGTTATTACGATAAAGAATTAGCGCCCGAATTGTCGGCTGTAGGCGGCTACTCGCACGAAAGCGTTAACTGCGAAGGCAAAACGACGGCTGAAATGAAGCAAGCCGCGACTTACGCGGGCTGGAATTTTGCCTCTCATTGGTTGATTGACGCTAAAATCAACGATGGTTACCCTTATCCGAGCTTCTTTATCAACACGCATATCCAAGAAGCGCCGACCGTGGCGCAGCAGATGGAGATTCAGGCGAAGATAAACGGAACACTATGCGAGATTTCTGCGAATCAACCGTTGTCGTCCGTGAGTCTTTATTCGACTGATGGCCGTTTGAAGTTGCACAAGACGGACCTTAACGCCCGCTCGTTAACTTTCCGCTACCCGTTTGAACGCAATAAGATTTTTCTGCTGGTTTGCCGATTCAAGAATAACCGGACGGAGACTTTAAAGTTGACGATCCAGTAAAAAATAATTCCGCCGCTCTGTCTGTCTGAGCAGATTTTGGAGCGGCGGATAGCATCACAAATGGTATTATAAAGCACGAAAGGCGCAGATTTCGGCCCTTTCGTTGCCATTATCTTTAAGAAATCATTCGTTATGGAGAACAACATTATCTCAAAACGTGTGGAAATCGTGCGGCAGAAAATGCGCGAACTTGGTGCGGCCGCCCTTGTCGTTCCTACGAGCGATCCACACGATAGTGAATACATCGCAGAGCGCTGGAAATGCCGCGAATGGCTCACAGGATTTACCGGATCGGCCGGTTTGGCTGTCCTGACGCTCACCGATGGCGCGCTATGGACCGATTCGCGCTACTTCCTGCAAGCGGAGCACGAACTTGCCGGTACGCCTTTCCAACTAATGCGCGATGGAGAAGCCGAAACGCCGATGCCTTGCGAATGGTTGTCCCGTTTACCCGAAGGAAGTAAAGTTTGCTATGTAGAAGAAATGATGCCCGAAAGCCTTCATAAGGCGATTTTCGCCACCGAAGGCCTGATAGATTTTGGTTTGAGCGAAGATTGTTTTGATGAAGTGTGGACGGAGCGCCCCGCGATGCCCGCCGCGCCCATCGAAGCGCAACCGCTGAAGCTGGCAGGCGAATCTGCGATCGAGAAAATCGAGCGGATACACAGCAGTATGCAAAATAAAATGGGCGCATACGATTATCTTTTCCTTTCCGACTTATCTGAAATCGCTTGGACGCTCAATTTGCGCGGCGCAGACATTGCCTACAATCCCGTGTTCTACGCTTATTTACTGCTGTCGCGGACGGGGCGTTCGACGCTCTTCGTTGCGGCCGACTCCCTATCCACAAAAGCGCGGAAGAACTTGGAAGAAGCCAACATCGACGTAGCTCCTTACGATAAATGGAGAGATTTTTTGGCGGAGATAGCGCAAAAGAATGTCATTTTCTTTTCCGGCGTCAACTGCAAAGTGATGCGTGCGGCCAAGGAGACGCTCACCCATTATACCGTCGTAGATTCGCCCGTTGCAATGATGCGTGCGCTCAAGAATCAAGCCGAGCGCAAAGGCTTCCGTGCGGCGATGGAGCGCGATGGCGTGGCTTTGGTCCGCTTCCTGCGTTGGTTGGAAACAGCCGTGCCGAAAGGCGGCGAAACGGAGTGGACCATCGGCGAAAAATTAGCCGAGTTCCGCGCCGAAGGAGAAAAATTTCGCGGCCTAAGTTTTGCTACCATTGCCGGATATGGCCCTAACGGCGCCATTGTTCATTACGAAGCCGAAAAAGAGACTGCTTCCCCGATTCAGCCTAAAGGACTTTTGCTGCTTGATTCCGGTGCGCAATACCAAGACGGCACAACCGACATCACACGCACCATCGCCCTCGGCCCGCTCACGCAAGAAGAGCGCCGCGTGTACACATTAGTATTAAAAGGACACATAGGGCTGAGCGATATGCACTTTCCTGAAGGCATCACGGGCCTACAACTCGACACCGCAGCCCGAATGGCGATGTGGAAAGAAGGCTACGATTTCGGCCACGGCACAGGCCACGGCGTCGGCAGTTTCCTCAACGTCCACGAAGGCCCGATGCAGATTCGCAAGAACAAGCGTGCCGATACCCTCATTGGCTTTCAAGAAGGCATGACCATCACCGATGAGCCGGGAATCTACATAGCCGGCAGTTTTGGCGTAAGAATTGAAAACGTCTTACTCGCCGTTAAGGCTCGCAAAAATGCTTTTGGGAAGTTCCTCAAGTTCGAACCCCTCACGCTATGTCCGATTGATACCCGCCCAATCGACCTCACGATGCTCAATAAATCAGAGATCAATTGGCTCAACGCTTATCATGAAGAGGTCAGAAACCGATTACTTCCCCTTCTTGATAAAGAGGAAGATCGCCGATGGCTTATCGAACACACGAAAAAGCTCGTAAAATAAGCCGCCGCATAAGGATCATACACAAAGCGTGGCCGCAAAAAGAGACGAACTCCTCTTTGCGGCCACGCTGCTATTATATTTCGTCCAACGCTTCACCTTTCCCTCCTTGCGAAAGTCGAGCGGAAGCGCTGCGCCTTTTAATTCTTCAGCTTTTCAGGCCCTTCTTTTTCAAACAAGTTGCCCACAATATTCATTTCCATAAAGCTCGTACTCTGTTCCTTTCGCTGACTACCGAGATAGCAAATACGATCTTGCTCGTGGATCATTCTATCCGTAAGCAACTTGCGCAATGCAGCCAGCAAAAACTCGTGGCCGTAGCTCTTCATCGGCATATAAATGGCGTAGACGCCGTAGCAGACCGCCAAGTGTCTTACGGTGTTGGCTTTGTAAGCAATGGCGAGCACGTGTGTCGTCGGGCGGAAACTCGAAACCAAGCGCGCCGTGCGCCCCGTGTAGCTATCCATAATAATAGCCCGCAAATTCATCTTGTGCGTTGCCGATACAGCCTCTTTCGCAAAAAATTCCGTCGCGTCGGGGTTCTTTGAGAGCGGAATCTCCACCTCGATGAGCGAGAATTTTTCCATATCCCGTTCCGCCTGTCGCGCAATGGTAGCCATAGCGCGCAGCGCTTCCACCGGATATTCGCCATAAGCCGTCTCCCCGCTCAGCATCACCGCGTCAGCGTGGCTATATACAGCATTAGCGATGTCGGTCACTTCCGTGCGAGTTGGTCTTGGATTATGAATCATACTTTGCAGCATCTGCGTAGCCACGATGACCGGCTTATGAAAGCTAATGGCGCGCTGAATGATGTGGCGCTGAATGCCCGGTATGCGCTCCTGCGCCACTTCGATGCCCAAGTCGCCGCGCGCCACCATCACCCCATCGGCCGCATGAAGTATTTCGTCGATATTGTCAACGCCCTCTTCGTTTTCTATTTTGGCAATGATGTGTATGTCGCTGCCCGCCTCGTCGAGCATCCGGCGCACCTCTAAGATGTCCGCCTTCGAGCGCACGAAAGAATGCGCTATAAAGTCTACGTCATAATCAATGGCAAAGCGAATGTTGCTTTTATCCTTTTCCGTCAAGGCCGGCAGATTGATTCTGCTGCCCGGCACGTTCACGCTCTTGCGCGCACCGAGCGTAGCGTTGTTTTCGATCGTACAATAAAGTTTTCCGTCTTTCCGATCATCGACCGTCAGTCCCAGATCGCCATCATCGATCAAGATATGCGCCCCGACCGGCACGTCTTTGACAAAGTCCGGATAAGATACGGCAATACATTCGCGCGTCGTCTCCAGCGTAGGATCGCCCACGATGCAGACTTTATCGCCCTCCGCAAAAGAAATGGGCGCCTTGCAAGCGGTAGTTCGCACCTCAGGTCCTTTCGTATCGACCAAAATAGCAATATGACTCGATACTTGGCGCACATTATCAATCACGCGCTTCATACCTTCCGGCCCTTGGTGCGCCGTATTGAGCCGCACGACGTTCATGCCCTCATCATACAATTGCTGAATCATCCCGACGTCGCAGCGCGCATCGGAAATCGTCGCAACGATCTTTGTCTTTTTATACATAACTATTGTTTTAATTATTCTGAGTGAGTAGTGTTAGTCTGCTTCAAGCCGAGCAATGCCTCGATGCCAAGGCGGTAAACGTCAATGCCGAAGCCCGATATTGTTCCGGCACACGCTTCAGCTATCAATGATTGACGGCGAATAGGTTCTCGAGCGGCCACATTGCTAATGTGCACCTCTACGACGGGCAAACCGATGGCCCGTATGCAGTCGGCCAAAGCCAAGGACGTATGCGTGTAAGCGCCCGCATTGAAAACAACCCCAAAAGTGCCATCCTTCGCCGCCAGTTGGAGGCGATCGATCAAGGCGCCCTCCGAATTATTTTGATCATAGACCAACGAAAGCGAAGGAAAGTTGGCGCGCAACTGCGCACAACACGCTTCCATCGGCGTCGTACCATAAATATTCGGTTCGCGCGTGCCCAGCAAGTTCAGGTTAGGTCCGTTAAGAATCAGTATTTTCATCATGATGTAGCTTTTACAAGTTTATCCGTAGCCCCGCTCATCGGTTTTTTCTTTCTGAAGTAGGCCTTGCGCGGCCGCATATCTTACGTTAACCGCACTGTAGCGCCCGTTTTCGCCGTGCCGCTCCTATCGCTTTGGCCTCATCTCGCCCTATTCCTTGCTTCCGGCAAGATCGCTGCTTGTCGAAGCGGCCTTTAGGACTATGCAGATGCAAAGTTATAAATTCTTTTACTAAAGCGCTTGCTTTCAAACTCGATTGTAAGCTCTACCCGCTCCCCACTCCCTATGCTTCCGCTCCGTTTGCAGACCAAAACCCTCCATCTAAAGGCCGCCAAGCGCAGCAATGATGACGAGAAGCACCTACCATTTTTAAGCACACAGCAAAAACAAACCACCGACGAACCGCCAAACGCCATCGCCCTCAGTACTTTATCCCAATCAACATTGACGCCCGACGTTTTTTATCACGACAACAAAGGTTTGCGCTCGTGAGAAAAAGAGCTTCATCTCACGATAAAAAAGGTTTACGCTCGTGAGCGTAAGCTATCTGTGTCAAGACTTGCTGCAAGCAAATCAATAGGTCGATGCCGGAAAAATAGGATGCGAGCGTGGCAAAAATACCGCTGCGTCAGTGTCCATCGCCTGTGAGGCGGCCGCATTTTTGTCGGCCGCTTCGTCAGGCTGATCGCCGGACGCTTCAAGGGCCATTTTTGCGCCTAAAATGCCGTGAATCTTTAATTTTATATAAAAAATAAAGTTTTGTAATTGGTACAATTTTAGAGATTATCAAAGTTCAATAATTTCTATATTAGGCGTCTGCATTGTAAATTTCGGCAAAATAAAACGTAATAAACGACGATTCAGTACCATAATGGGCTGTTTTCTTAATTTCTAAATTTTTGTATTTAATATTTTTCAGTACTTTTGCGCTATGAAACGTATAGGTAAGGCCCTAAACAGCATCTTTCATCTTTATATAGACGGTTTCCGACAGATGACTTGGGGCCGCGTGCTTTGGGGTATTATTTTGCTCAAACTCTTTCTGATGTTTGTCGTTTTGCGCTTGTTTTTCTTTCGCCCCGCATTGGGCGGACTCAATGAGCAGCAAAAGGAAGAGGTCGTGGGCAGCAATTTAGTGAATAAGTCAACAGATAAAACACATTGAATATATGGAACCATTAACAGCTCTACTTGACTGGTCGCGGGCGCAGTTTGCGCTTACGGCCTGCTATCATTGGCTTTTTGTGCCGCTGACGCTTGGCCTGGCCGTGATTATGGGAATTATGGAGACGATCTACGTCGTGAAAGGCGGAGAAGTCTGGAAGCGCACTGCGCAATTTTGGATGAAGCTCTTCGGCATCAACTTCGCCATCGGCGTGGCTACGGGCTTGATCCTCGAATTTGAATTTGGTACAAACTGGAGCAACTACTCGTGGTTTGTGGGCGACATCTTCGGCGCTCCGCTCGCGATCGAGGGCATTTTTGCCTTCTTTATGGAGGCTACGTTTATTGCCGTAATGTTCTTCGGTTGGAACAAAGTAGGTCGCAAGTTTCACCTGGCGTCTACGTGGCTTACCGGCCTCGGCGCCACGATTTCCGCTTGGTGGATTCTCGTGGCCAACGCTTGGATGCAGCACCCCGTAGGTATGCGCTTTAACCCCGAAACGGTGCGCAACGAGATGGTTAGTTTTTCCGACGTGGCACTTTCCGGCGCAGCCGTGACGAAGTTTGTGCATACCGTGACGTCATCTTGGATGGTAGGTGCCGTCTTCGCCGTGGGTGTTAGTTGCTGGTTCTTGCTCCGCAAGCGCAATCAGCAGCTCGCTTTGCGCAGCATCCGCGTAGCCGCATTGGTCGGCATTAGTGCTACGATATTGACGATTATTACCGGCGACGTGTCGGGCGTAGAGATGGCGAAGCATCAGCCGATGAAGCTCGCCGCAGCCGAAGGCTTGGAAAAGGGCGGCACGCGTGCGGCCTTCTCGATCGTGCCCGGTGTGGAAGTGCCCGGCGTATTGTCTGTCTTAGCTACCCACGACATCGACGGTTTCGTGCCCGGTATGCAGGACATCATTAACGGCTACACGACGCCCGATGGACAAAAGGTGATGGGCGCGGCTGAGAAGATGGCGCGCGGCAAAAAGGCCTTGGCTGATTTTACGACGTTTCGCAGCAAAATGAAGACCGACTCGGTCGGCGCACAAGTAGCGCGCGACTCGCTGATGAAGAACGTAGACTATTTCGGCTACGGCTACATCAACGACAATGCCGAGTTGATCCCGCCCGTGGGCCTCGTATTCTGGAGTTTCCGCGTGATGGTTGGTCTGGGTATGGCTTTGATGCTCGTCTTAATCCTTGTTTGGTGGTTTGAGCGCAAAGGTACGCTGACGAAGAAGACGTGGTTGCACCGCATTGGCGTATGGAGCATTCCGGCCGTCTTCATTGCGAGTCAGGCAGGTTGGATTGTGGCCGAACTGGGCCGACAACCGTGGGCTATCCAAGACTTGTTGCCCGTCAGTGCCGCCTTGTCGGATCTCTCTGTGGGAAGCGTGATAACGACTTTCTTCCTCTTCTTGGTGATCTTTACCGTGCTGCTCATCGCCGAAATAAGCATTATGACGAAGGCTGTGCGCACGCAGGAGGAAATTCCCGATTAAAACGGTGCGAATGCTTAGCCTTGGTTTTCAGCCGTAGCGCATCGTGGTCGCAACTGCCGACCTCGCGCCGCTGCTGAGAGGCGAAGCTCACTGAAATACATTCAAAAGCAATTCATAAACAGACAAAAACATTCCCGAAGCCCGATTCGCTGCCGCAAGGCGCTATACATATTATATATATGTCTGCTTGCGGCGCGCCGGGATTAAGGATGCAAAGACCTATGATAACTTACGATTTCTTACAACACTATTGGTGGCTGCTCGTAGCTCTGCTCGGGGGACTCCTCGTTTTCCTCTTTTTCGTGCAAGGGGCTAACACGTTAATCTTTCGCTTGGGGCGGACAGAGGAAGAGCGCTCCCTGATTATAAATTCCACGGGCCGTAAATGGGAATTTACGTTTACGACGCTCGTAACCTTTGGCGGCGCTTTCTTTGCCTCGTTTCCCCTCTTTTACAGTACGAGTTTCGGTGGCGCCTATTGGGTTTGGATGCTGATTCTCGCGAGCTTCGTCTTGCAAGCCGTGGCTTATGAATACCAGAACAAACCCGGCAACGTTTACGGACGCAACGTCTTCCGCCGCTTCTTGGTCTTCAACGGCTTTGCAGGGCCTTTCCTCGTTGGCGCAGCCGTTGCCACGTTCTTTACGGGCTCGGCTTTCGTCGTGGATCATAGTGCGATGGACGCCAAGTCGCTCGTTCCGGTCATCAGTCGCTGGGCAAATGATTGGCACGGCCTCGATGCCTTGTTTAACGTGTGGAACTGGGTGCTTGGTTTTGCCGTATTCTTCTTGGCGCGTGTGTTGGGCTCGCTCTATCTTTTGAACAACATCAACGATGCCGACTTGCAGCCGCGCATTCGCCGTCAGATTTTGATCGATACGGTACCCTTCTTGCTTTTCTTCTTGGCTTTTGTAGGCTATCTCTTGACGGCTACCGGTTTGGCCGTTGACCCTGCGACGGGAACAGTAGCGCCTGAAGCTTACAAGTATCTCCACAATCTCTTGGCAATGCCTGCCGTGCTCGGCACGTTCTTAGTAGGCGTGGTACTCGTGCTCTATGGTGTGCTGACCGGCATCTTTAAAAAAACTTCTCGCAGAGGCATTTGGCCGGCGGGCGTAGGCGTGGTGCTCACCGTGCTGGCTTTGTTGCTCTTGGCGGGCTATAATAATACGTGCTACTATCCGAGTTCGGCCGACATACAGAGTTCGCTGACGATTATGAACAGCTGCTCTACAGAGTTTACGCTCAGCACGATGGCTTACGTCTCTTTGTTGATCCCCTTCGTGTTGGCCTACATTTTCTACGCTTGGCGCGCGCTCGACAAAAAGTCGCTGACGCGTAAAGAGTTGAAAGAGACTGACCACAAATATTAAATCGGCGCCGTTTGCAAGCATCCTTAGCCGTCGGAGCTTAGATGCCTTGCGCTGATTATTTCGAACTTATTCCTCCGTGTCGTGCATAGGCTTGTCGAATGCACGACACGGATTCTTTCTTTCTTCCGCCGCAGCGAACGAAAAGCATTAAGCCTTGTAAAAATTCCCACCTATGGGAATTTTAATTCCCCTAAGGAGATTTTTTTTTCCTACCTAAGAGAATTTTTGCGGTCACTAAGTGTAAGTAAAACAAGCCCTTATCCTTGCAGAAAAGGGACGTTATAGTTGTAAAAACGTAGTAGATAGCGAGCCGTTATAAAGGCGCGTTGCTCCCTGCGACGGTGGCTTTAGATCGTGGCCGCCGCAGCGTGAAGCGTAGCGCCTCAAGTTGTGTGCACATAAGGCTGGCAGCTCCTTTTCAGTAAGGTGTAGAATGTATAAGGAGAGGTTCGCTGCCTCATTGTCGCGTTGGCGGCAAGACTTTTAATCGTATCATCGAATCGATGGCTGTCAGTTTGCTACAAACCATAGCTAAGTTTTAACGCCGTCAATAGTAGTTTGTGAGGATAAAACCCATCTTTGCACACTATAAAGTGCAAAATAATGGATAAAAACTTTTCTTTTATAGAAAACCTTTTTATCTTTGCTATGATTTTGGGAGAGGTTTGAAGATTAACAACACCACAGCCTCCGATAAGAAGGCTTGCTACTGCTTTTAATAACAATGATTTACCTTTATAATTGTGCTCGGCCGTTGCCGAGTTTGGTTGTATTGTGAGAAAGACAAAAATAATGTAGCCCCTTACGTTGAGTAGATAAATACGATATACACACATCATTCACTTAAATGACACATCTAATGAAGAAAAGAATTCTTTTCGCCGCAATGGGATTGGCCCTCAGTGCCGGTTGCTTTGCGCAGAGTGCGTCTGACGTTATCATTAAGACGACTTCAGGTGATAAAACGTACAAGATCAGTGAAGTTAAGAATCTGCGCATCGAAAGCAATGCGCTTAAGGTCAACAAAAAGACCGGCGAAGCCGCAGATACTTACAACTTCGACGAGATCAAGTCGATTATGTTTGCGCTTCCGACAGGAATTGATAACGCCCGCCTCCCCGAAAGTAATCTCACGATCAGCTCGCCCGCTGGTAGCAATATGATTTACGTGAAAGGCAACGAGCCGGGCAAGCGCTACGACGTGGCCATCTACGACGCAGCCGGCAAGTGCGTAATGCGCGATGCCAACTGGCAAGGCGCGCCCATCAACGTAGCCAACCTCAGCAAGGGCGTATTTGTATTCAAGATCAATAAAACGGCTATTAAATTCAGCAAGTAATCTTATGAAGAAGTATATTTTTCTCCTTCTGGCCGCTTGCCAAGGTTTAGCAACCATGGCGCAAGAGAATGTGGCCTACAAGTTAAAAGTAAATTTGGCTTCAGGTGAGAAACTCGCCTTCCGAGCTGATGAAGTTGACTCCATCACCTTCGCCAACTACGAAAAGGTGCAAGTAAATCTCTCTAAGCGCTTCGTGACCTCAACGACGATAGCCGTTAACATTGAGTTGCAAGAAAACTCAAAGCGTTTCTATGCCCTTTGCTTGCCGGCTGATCAGCCGATCCCCGAAGACCAAGTGAAGGATTACATTCTGAAGAACAAAACGGTTGAGGCTGAAACTTCTTACAAGAAATCGTTTGATCTGCTTCAGTCGGAAACGGAGTATACGATCTACGCCTTGGCTTTTGATATGAACGACATCCCGAGCAATGTAAGCACGCTGACGCTGAAGACGGGTGCAGTCGCTGATGATCCGTTTAGCATCGATATTAAGAAGGTGAGCAACCGTAGCGTAGAATATACCGTTACGCCTAAAGATCCCAGCATCAAATATTACACGCTCTCTTCTACGCTCGACAAATATTATGAAGACTGCACGGCAGGCGAAAACGCCGGTGACGTTATTCAGCACTACATTGCGATGTGGACGCAGTTTGCTTCTTGGTATGGCTCTACTTGGCAGGAAATGATGAAGCTCGATATGAAGACGGGTAACTATACGAACGAACAAAACGAACTCCTCTGGGATGCAGATCAGATGATCGTGGCTTTTGGTATGAATAATGACGGCGATCTCGTTACACCGATCGTTACGAAGAAGTATCGCACTACGGCGCCGAAGCCTACAGGTATTGAAATTAAGATTGAGCTTGCTCGTACGCCGGCTTACCGCGATGTAGCAGTTAAGACGACTGTAAATAACGACAAGGACTACTTTGTAAGCGTGCAACCGGCTTCTTATGTAGAAAAGTTTGCAACGAAGGAAGAAATGATCAACAGCCTTTGCTATAATACGCACGGCATCGCCGGATTGACGCACAATGGCAGTAAAGAAGAAATTGAGTTCAGACCCTTCAAGCCCAACGAATATTACTACGTAATCGCCGTAGGTTTGGACGAAGGCGCACCCTGCTCAGAGCCGGTGATGTTGAAGTTTTTTAATCCCGGCAACTAATCCTTTCGGATGCTTAATCAGTAATGACCAATTTTGATTTAAGGAACACACGAATGAAAAAAATAATAGTTTTAGCGTTGGCGGCCTTAGGCTTCACCTTCGCTTCAGCCCAGACTGAAAATAGCGAAATTGTGCGCATTCATAAGACTGACCATACGCACAAGGCTGTCCTGCTGAGTCAGGTTAAAGACATTACATTTGAGAAGATCACGCCTTTGAAGATGGATGTCGACTTTGAGAACATAAAGAGCGATGAGTACACGGTTGATTTCAAAATGCCGGCAGGCTGCAAGCGCTGGTTCTTGAAGATTGCTACCACGCCGCTTACCGGTACGGAAGCAGAAAAGCGCGAGCAGGTAATCATTGCTCACAACAATGAGTTTACGGAGAGCAAATATTTCCGTATGCAGAATGCAGAGGCAGGCACGACCTACTATCTCTATATGCTTCTCTTCGATGAAGACGATGTCGTAGCAGGCTTGTCAGAGGCTTCTGTAAAGACCTTGGCGCCCGTGAGCGATGAATTTGCGATCTCAGTAAGCGATATTACCTCGGCCAACGCCAAAGTTGAAATTACGCCGAAAGACGAAAATATGCGCTACTACCGCTTCCTCGTTACGGAGCAAGTACGCGAGCAAATGATTGCAAGAAATGGTAGCATACAAGCGGCCGATTTGGATTTCTGGAAAGAGATGGCGCAGCAGTCGGGCGTAGAGCTTGACCAGTATATCGCACAAAATACGAAGGTGGGCTACTCTTCTTTCGACGCGCAAGACTTCCTCCATTCGCCGCTTAAGGCTGAGACGAAATACTACGTATATTGCTACGGCGTAGAGACTGATGGTACGTTTACAACCGGCGTTTATGAGCAAGAATTTACCACGCCGGCGCCAACGCAGTCTGACAATGTCATCACCGCAAACATTACCAAAACTTATACGGACGGATGCGATATTGATGTGAAGGTAACAAACAATGATCCCTACTTCCTTTCTATCCAGAAGGAGAGCGTATGGCAGCGTATGGTCAACTCTGCAGGTAGCGAGAGAGGGGCCGCGCAAGACCTTGCCGACTTGATCCTTTCGCACGGTGGCGATATGAGCTATTATATTCACCAGGGCAACTACCAAGGCAAGTTGGAGACCGGTATGAATAATGAAGACTGCGTCGTAATCATCTGTGGTTATGATGGCGGTGTAACTACAGCCGTGCAAGCATTAAAATTCCGCACGGTTAACCAATAGTCGTATGGTTTAAACGGCTATATTCTCTGATTTATGGTTGAGGGAGCTGCAAGGCTCCCTCTTTTTTGTATCCTGACGACGCCTTGCCCGCGGCGCACAATTCGCGAAGCGCCCTACGCTACCCGCTTTTTCGCTCTTCAAAAGCCACCCGCGCATCGTTTGCTGCCGGCAAACTATCGTATGTCGGGAGCAAACGATGGTTTGCTGGGGTCAAACGATAGTTTGCCGGGAGCAAACGATCGAGCGATGCATAGTTGGCCCGCGCTCCTTTTTAGCATACGCTTCTATTTTGCAAGCCCTCTTGCCGCTCTTCCTTTTTGCTGAAAACACAGAATTGACTATTTTTGTGCTGATTTATACCCTTATGATTCACCGCTTGCCCCTGTATCACTACGGGCAAGCATTTATGCCCCGATCTGCCGGATTGGGCAAACACAGAGACAATGGCAAAAAGCGAAGAGACCCCGATGATGAAGCAGTTTTACGACCTCAAGGCCAAACACCCTGATGCCGTTCTGCTGTTTCGTTGCGGCGATTTTTACGAAACCTATGCTAAAGATGCCGTTACCGCGGCGCAGGTGCTCGGCATTACCCTCACCCATCGCAACAACAAGGGCCGCACGCAGTCGGTCGAGATGGCGGGCTTCCCTTATCACGCCTTGGATACGTATTTGCCCAAACTCATCCGCAGCGGTTTTCGCGTGGCGATCTGTGATCAGCTGGAAGATCCGAAACTAACGAAAAAACTCGTCAAGCGCGGCATTACGGAACTCGTAACGCCGGGCGTGGCTTTGGACGATACGGTCCTGGAAAGTCGGAAAAACAACTTCCTGGCCGCACTTACTTATGGTAAGGCCGACTTAGGTATAGCTTTCTTGGATATTTCTACGGGCGAATTTCTCGTGGCCGAAGGATCGACGGAGTATATCGATAAATTGCTCAACGACTTTGCGCCCAAGGAGGTGCTCGTCGTGCAGGGAAGGAAAGGAAAGTTTGCCGAGACTTTTGGTAGTAAGTATTTCGTCTTTGAATTGGAAGACTGGGCCTTCTCCGCGCCGACAGCCAGAACTCGTCTGTGCAAGCATTTTGAGATAAAGAGCCTCAAAGGATTTGGTGTGGACCATTTAGAGACTGCCATTACCTCTGCCGGCGCCATTATGGCTTATCTCGAGCTGACGCAACACAAAGAGACGGGTCACATTACCCGCCTGTCGCGGATCGAAGAAGACCATTTCGTTCGGATGGATAAGTTTACCGTGCGCAATTTGGAACTTCTCCGCCCGATGGCCGACGATGGGCGTTCGCTCTTGGACGTTATAGACCGCACGCTCTCGCCTATGGGCGCTCGCCTCTTGCGCCGGTGGCTGCTCTTCCCGTTGCGTTCGGTCAAAAAGATAAAGCAGCGACAAGACGGCGTGGAATATTTCTTCAAAGCGCCCGAGTTTGCCGAACTCTGTACCGACTGCTTGGGGCGTGTGGGCGACGTGGAGCGCCTCGTTTCCAAAGCGGCCGTGGGAAGAATCAACCCGCGCGAACTCCAACAATTGCGCTTGGCGCTCGAAAGTATAGCCCTCATCAAGCGCGCTTGCGAACACGCCGACAACGAACAGATGCGCGCCTTTGGTACGGCGCTCGACGCTTGCGAGGCCTTGCACGAGCTGATCGCGAAATCGCTTGTGCCTGATCCGCCCTTGCTGCTTAATCGCGGCCACGTGATTGCGGCGGGTGTAGATGCAGAACTCGACGAGCTGCGCAGCATCTCTGCATCGGGCAAAGACTACTTGCAGCAGATTCGCGATAGAGAAGCGGCCGCCACAGGTATAGCAAGCTTGAAGATTAGTTTTAACAACGTCTTCGGTTATTACATCGAAGTGCGCAATACTTACAAAGATCAGGTGCCGGCCGATTGGATTCGGAAGCAAACTTTGGTAAATGCGGAGCGCTACATCACGCAGGAGCTGAAAGATTATGAGGAGAAGATTCTGGGGGCTGAGGATAAAATTGCGATTATCGAGACGCGCATCTTCAACGAATTGATCGAAAAGACGAAACAGTTTATTGCGCCCTTGCAACTTGACGCTTCGACGCTCGCAGCTTTGGATTGCCTCTACGCTTTCTCCGTCGTGGCGCGCGAGCACAACTATATTCGCCCTTCGGTCGACGAGTCTACGACACTCGATATTCGTGCCGGCCGCCATCCGGTCATAGAAACGCTGCTGCCGCCCGGAGAATCTTACGTCCCCAACGATGTTAGGCTCGACACAACCAAGCAGCAGATCATCATCATCACGGGCCCGAATATGGCGGGTAAGAGTGCCTTGCTCCGGCAAATGGCGCTCATCACGCTACTCGCGCAAGTGGGCGCTTTTGTGCCGGCTGAGCAAGCGCAAATCGGTATGGTCGACAAGATCTTCACACGCGTCGGCGCCAGCGACAATATCTCGATGGGCGAAAGTACGTTTATGGTGGAGATGAGTGAGGCCGCGAACATTATGAACAACCTTTCGGAGCGCAGTCTCGTACTCTTCGATGAGTTGGGTCGAGGCACGTCGACTTATGATGGCATTTCGATCGCCTGGGCTATTGTCGAACACTTGCACGAAAACGGAAATTGTCGGCCGAGGACGCTCTTTGCGACGCATTACCACGAACTCAACGAGATGGAAAAGCTCTTTGAGCGCGTGAAGAATTGGAACGTCTCGGTGCGGGAAGTAAATGGGCGCATTGTCTTCTTACGCAAGTTGACACGCGGCGGATCTGAGCATTCTTTTGGTATACACGTGGCGAAGATTGCCGGTATGCCGGGGCGTATCGTCAAGCGCTCGGAGCAGATTCTCCACGATTTGGAGGCGAACAACGCACGCAACGGCTCGGTAGAGAAGATGGAGCGCCTCCCGAGTTTGGGCGGCACGGACGGCATGCAACTTAGTTTTTTCCAATTAGACGATCCCGTGCTACAACAAATTCGCGACGAACTCCTGAATTTGGATGTAGACAACTTAACGCCCATCGAGGCGCTCAATAAGTTGAACGACATCAAACGCATTCTCAAGGGCGGTTGATGAGCTACACACTGCCGCGTACTACATTATTATATTACGCCCGCTCGGGATAAGATTTTGTCTTGAAGCACGCCAACTGCCGATTTATTTCATTGCGCAGTGGGCGTGCTTCCGGCTTATGCTTCAAGAGACGATGCGCTGCCCCTGCCGTGCAGATTTTATAAGGAATTACTGCGCAGCACGCCGTCGGTCTACAAAAGAAATGCACTATTAAAAGAAAGGTATCTTAAATCCTTTCTCTCGAAAGTAAAGAAAAACGACAAAATAATTGGAAATACGAAATGTAAATGCTATGTTTGCATCGAATCATCATCTTTAATGTACAAACAAGATAACAACCTAATAAATCCATCAAACGCCCGCGCCTCTGAAACGGCGTTGCTCCAAAAGAGTTGTAATAGAGAGGCAATAATAGTATGAAAAATAATCTACTCAGAAACACGTTCGCAGTTGTCTCTGCACTTTTCATCACCATGTTTGCGCAGCCTATAACTACTATGGCACAAACGGAGTACAATTTTCAGATCGGTGACGTAAAAGTTAATTCGGAGAACTACACAGAACTTTCAAAAATTGATGGCGTAGGCGGCAACATCACGTTTGATCCCACTACGAGTACCCTTACGCTCGACAACGTAACCATCGAAACAGACCAATACGTAGGCATCATAGTTAATACCAAACTCAAAATGGTGCTCATTGGCAACAACAGCATTACCGCTAAAGAAAGAATGGGAATCATGAATAATCTGAATGGAAATCTTACTATCACAGGCGGCGGTACGCTCAAGGTAAAAGGCGCTGACCAATCTAACGGAATTGGCGATATGATGGGCATAGGCAATTGGGGTATCATTACCGTGAGCGAATGTACGCTGGAGGCCTCCGGCGAAGTGGCCGGCTTGTACGGCGGCTTCTGGAAGTTCGACAGATGCAACGTCCGCGCTAAGGGCAACGGATTAGAAAGCAACCCATACTACGGCAGCATTTGTTGGCTATGGGATGAAGTACCCAAATTTGAAGGTTGCCAGATCATAAATCCCGCAGCAACCGGCTGGGAGAAGTTTAAAGACAAAGGCTACACGTACTTTACGCTCTTCGGAACCGACAATAAGTCTGTAACCGATTGGGTTACCATCTCAACCGGCGAAATTTCAAATATCGGTGGTATAACTACGACTACCACTATCCAAGACGGAATCTACAACCTCAACGGTGTGCGCCTGTCTGACGAGCTGCAAAACTTGCCAAGTGGATTATACATCGTAAACGGAAAGAAAATGATGAAACAATAAGCTTGTTTACGATCGCACGTGTCCCCTACACACTACGCCAAAGTGTAGGGGGCACAACGTCTTTCACGCATACACTTTGAAAACCTGTTTTCCACAAACTAAGGCCTTTTGCTGTAAGTATCCGCTTCGTTTTTTCACCACAGTATCGTTTCAATTGTGGCGCAAAGCACCTTTCCCGTCAGCCCAATAGTTGGCTTCAGGCTGTTTTAGACAATAAAAAATGAGCGCAAATGGCTTGCGCTCATTTTAGAAAAGAAATTATCTAAACCCTAACGATGAAAAAACGTCTAAGCATCGATATTTTAAAAGTCTCAGAGCGTACAAAAGCGGCACCCTGCTCAGCCTTTACTTGCTAACGACTACCTTCTTACCATTTACGATGTACAAACCTTTGGGCAATTGGCTTACACTGCCCGATAGGCGCACGCCACTGATGGTGTAAATGCCTTGCGCCGCAGTAGGTGTTTGAACAGTTGTTGAGCCAATGCCGCTCAAGTCGGTCGTAATGGTCACCCAGTCGGTTATGGGTTTTTCTGCTGCGTCCACAAGCGTGTAGTTGACGCCGTATTCGTCGGAAAATTCCAGCCAGTGAGCACCTGCTTCGCCCGAGAGTACACATCCCGTAAACTCCGGTATCTTCGTCAGATAAGCGATGCTACCTGCAAACGGATACTTCTCATCGCCGTCAGCCTTAGCGCGAACATTGCAGCGGTCAAACTTCCATTCGCCGAAACTCAAGGCATTGATCCCTGCGCTCGCTTCCATATCACATTCGCTAATGGTTACCGTGCCGTGGTTTTGGAAGGCCTGGCGTCCTGCTTTATCTTTTGATACAAGGCCACCCTTCAGAATCAGACGAGCGTTGGGACCAACGACGCTGAGCGAACAATCATCATTATTGTATATCGCATTGTTCTGTTGGGCGTGAATCGTATTTGTCCCGGAAATCTTTATGGTTACATCGTTCATAAAGTTCAGTATGCCGTAGTATTTGTCTGTGTTGATTGACGCATTGTCTAACGTCAAGACCCGCGTCTCCGGATCGAAGTTTACCGTGCCTTCCACGCCCGGAATCGTTGTGAGATCCGCACAATTATCCAGCGTCACAATTTTCCCCGCTACCCAAAGTTGAAACGTAGTGGGCTTGATCACAATCTTTTCTTTGACCAATGCGCCGTCTATCGCTACGCCACGAAGATCATCGCTGAACTCAGCACCTTTGGGCGCCGTAATTTTGCAGCCCATCAGCGTAAGATATTGAAAGCAACCTATTGAGCCGTCCCTTTTACCTTCAGCTGTTACCGTCGCATATTTGATGGTAAGTTTTTCTTCGTTTTTACCATCCTCACCCACGATGCCGTAGTTCATACCCTTTGCGTTCAGCGTACAAGCATCTATGGTCAAGCTGGTGCAATTGGCGTAAATGGCATCGCCGCCGGTGCACGTCACGTCTAACGTACCGCTTCCGGCAATGATCATAGGTTGGAAAAACTGAATCGCCGACATATAATCGGATCTTACTTCGTTCTTTCCGGCCACGCGCACCGTAAGTCCGTCCAGTTCGGAGTAAATGGCGTTAGCGCCCTTCCCATCTATTTTCGCGTCCTTCAAGAACAACGTTTTCGTATTCTCATCGTAGCGCACCTTACCCTCTACCCCCGGAATCACGGTGAGGTCGTTGCAGTTTTCCGAAGTAACCCACGTGCCGGCAATGGCAAAACCATACTTGGTCTGCGATTTTGCCTCCTGCGCGAGGCTGAATAAGGAGATGAGCAAGGCAGCAAATGCGGTAACGGCGGTTTGTCTGCATCCTAAATGTAGCTGGTTTTTCATAATAAACTAGTATGCCTACCCTATTGATACTCTCGTCGAGTCACGCCATATCGGAGGCTCGGGCGTTAGGTTAATAAAATGAGGTGCTTATATCATATTTTCTTTCGACTTCTGTGCAAAGAAGCATCTGTTGCATCGCTGCTTTTTCTTTTTCACTTGATAGACTAATGCTACAAATTTAGCGAAAAAATATCTTTCCTGCTATTTTGTGCCCATTTTTTATGAAAATATTTAATAGGCTTTTGAAAGCAATTCTTTGCAAGGTTAGCGTTTGCGTGTAGCTTTCGATCAAGCCGAAAGCTGCTCTAATATATAATGTGTGAAGTTGCGGTTGGAGACAAAAAAGGCCGGATACGAGACGCGAGCATCTGTATCCGGCTTATTCGTTAAGCGTTTTCGCTGATCAAGCGAATGACTTCTTCGATCGTCAATGTCTTTTGCTCGCCGTTGACCATATCTTTGAGCGACACCGTTCCGTCGCGCATTTCGTCAGCGCCGACCAGCGCTACATAAGGCACGTTTCTGGCGTTGGCATAACTCATTTGTTTCTTCATTTTCACGCTATCCGGAAAGACCTCCGTCGAGATGCCCGCCGCGCGCGTTTGGCGCGCCAGTTGCAGGCAGTAATCGGCTTCAGCTTCGCCAAAGTTGATGAAGAGCAGACGCACACTTTGCTCGATCGCAGCGGGATAAAGATCAAGTTGGTTCAAGACGTCATAAATGCGGTCCGCACCAAAACTAATGCCCACGCCGCTTAAGCCCGGCAAACCAAAGATTCCCGTCAAGTTATCATAGCGTCCGCCGCCCGTAATGCTACCTATCTCGACGTCTAAGGCCTTTACTTCAAAGATGCAGCCCGTATAATAATTGAGTCCGCGCGCCAACGACTGATCCAGTTCGCAGCAGTTTTGCAAACCGGCCTTCTCCAGTCGCTCGAAGACGAAAGCCAATTCGTCTACACCCAGCAAGCCCGTCGGCGACGTCGACAACCAATCGCGCAGCACGGCCAATTTTTCGCTGTTCTCCCCTTTCAGTTCGATGATGGGTTGCAATTTTTCCACCGCTTGCTCATCCAAGCCCGCTGCCATCAGTTCGTCCTTCACGCTGTCCCAACCGATCTTATCGAGCTTGTCCATCGCCACCGTGATCTCCACCAATTTATCCGCGGCGCCCAATACTTCAGCGATGCCGGAAAGCACTTTGCGGTTGTTAATCTTAATGCAGACGCGAATCTGTAGTCGTTTGAAAACCTCATCGATGATCTGCATCAATTCCACTTCGTTGAGCAGCGAATCAGAGCCGACCACGTCAGCATCACATTGGTAAAACTCTCTGTAGCGTCCCTTTTGCGGACGATCGGCGCGCCATACGGGTTGAATCTGATAGCGCTTAAAAGGCAGTTGGATCTCTTCGCGATGCTGCACGACGTAGCGGGCGAAGGGCACGGTAAGATCATAGCGCAAGCCCTTTTCGCAAAGCAGCGTTGAGAGGTGGCCTAATTTTTCCTCGTTCCAATCCTCAGCGCTCAAACCCGCCATAAAGTTGCCCGAATTGAGCACTTTGAAAAGCAGACGATCGCCCTCTTCGCCATATTTTCCCATCAGCGTCGATAGATTCTCCAAAGCCGGCGTTTCGATCTGCCGAAATCCGTAGAGCGCATACACATCTCGGATCGTGTTGAATATATAATTGCGGCGCGCCATCTCTACCGGAGAGAAGTCGCGTGTACCTTTAGGAATGCCGGGTTTTGCCATAATCAGAGTAGCATTGAGTTTGAGCCATTGCCCCTCGAATCTTCACGCCATCAAGCGGCAAAGGGCCGCCAAGCGCTTGTTAGAAGTCGACGAACTGTGGCATTATTTTTTCTTTCTGTGAAACGATGACAAGCATCGCGCTGTTTCGAAGCGTCAGTCTTGTCTTATTTTCGCTACAAAGTTAATACATTCAGCCTAAAACGCGCCAACGCGCGGCCTACAATTGACCCACGCTCATCCATTGTTCATTTTTATAATCCAATGATCGAGGTGCAACGAAAACAATCCGGACAACTATTCACAACAACAACGACTCACATCGTTAGTGACAGGGTTGCCGCTTCGCTCCTCAACCCTGCCACGATGAAAGACCAACCCTAAGGGGTTGCACACGATGTATGCTTGCTTATCCGGGGTTA
>ERZ773197.57-NODE-57-length-84787-cov-8.689421_pt1 | contig 84787 bp, 121 predicted proteins | sample MGYA00580999_ERZ773197 | MGnify/ENA primary metagenome ERZ773197 (study PRJEB29015, sample SAMEA2738166) | human oral metagenome | biome: human oral; feature: human-associated habitat; material: saliva | place: China | collected 2185 ...
AAGCCTTAATGGTCTGTTTGACCATTAAGGTAGAAAATCTTCTTTAATCAGGACATCTCATCTGAGATATACTGATTAAAAAAGGGCACGTATTAACGTGCCTGCGATGTTAAACCATTTCATGATAATTGAAGTCGTCCATTTGACGATACTCAGGAATTGTTTCAACAGATTCAGCACCGTCATAAGTGGTGATGATCCATGGTTCAGTTGTATCAATATCGACAATCGTGAGATGTGTGATAATAGGTTGTCCGTTTAAGTCTGATGGGAAATAATATAGATTTTCATAATTGGTTATTAAACCTTTTTCCCAATTTTTGTCAATGGTTTCTTTTGCGAATTGTTCTTTTGGAACAGTTAGTTGTTTTTTTGGGATAGTTACAGCGTGTTCTTTTAGATAGTTAGCTAAATCGATTCGCCATTGTGTGCCGACAGCTTCTGAGTCAAAGCCTTTTGGTGTGTGGAGTTTCCCAAAGTTTTCGTTGATAGCAATATTGATAATCATAATAAGTTCTGCTCTGAAAAAAGTTGTCAAATGTAGACAAATCATCTTTGACAATCAAATGATTCTTTTTTCTCATGTTCGTCATCAATTGCATTCCCATATCTGCAAAAAGCAGGTAATGACAGAGGTAATCTGTTAACACATCAAGAAAATAATAGTTATTATTTTCAGAGGCCGAGCCAGCCTCTTTCCTTTCATTTTATTTTAAGCTAATGCTAGTAGATTTGCTACTGCATTTTGATCACGGTCAGCGACAAAACCACATTCATAACAAATGTATTCATTATGTTTTGTTCCGTGTTTTTTATTACCATCTAATCCAATTTTATCATCATCTGTTTTAACATGACCACAATGCGAACAACGTTGTGTTGAGGGGTAATATTGGTCAGCTAGTATAAGTGTTTTATCGAATTTGATAGCTTTGTATTCCATATAAAGGCGAAAACGACCAAATAAAGAACGATGTAGATTTTTAGCTTTCTTTTGCATTTGCATGGCTTGTACATCTAAATCTTCAATAATGACTGTATCATACGTTTGATAAATCATTGTTGTAAACTTATGAAGCAAGTCATTTTGAATGGCTGCCACACGTTGATAACATTTTTGAAGTTTGGTTTTCACTTTAAAATATTGCTTTGATTGTGTGGCTTTTTTGCCGTTTTCGTGACGTTTTCGGGCCAATAAACGTTGATAATATTTAATTTGAGCATATAGACGCTCTAATTGTTTTGGAAAAACAGCAAAAGAACCCTCTGTATAATCAAAATGATTAACATTAGCGTCAATGGCTGTTTTTTTACCTGTTTTAGGCAATGGTTGTTTAGGACAATCAATTGTAATAGTTGCTTGATAAGAATTGCCAATTTTAGTAATGGCACAATGCTTGATTTTTCCATCAGGTAAGTCGTAACCTCTGAAAGAAATACCGTACCACGCGTCTTTATACTTATGAGGTTTGTCTAAAACAAGTTTTCCATTTTTAATAGATGCTCGATCAGTTTTAAAACCTTGTTTTGGGTTCTTTTTAGAACGAAAAGATGGTTTTCCGACTTTTCGTTTCTTCTTTTTAGAACCTTTTTTCTTAGGTTTTTTATTATCAAAAAAAGCAGACCATCCATTTGCTAAATCTTTTATAGCTAGTTGTAAAACACGTGATGACAATGTATATTGCCAATCTGCTTTATTAGCAACTAAATTGTTTCGAATAACACGATTTGAAGGTGATGGAAATAAACGTAATAACTCTTGTTCTTCGTCAGAAAAAACAATTGTTTTATCAGTACTAGCTAATTGTGATTTTTTTCGAAGATCAACAGGAACATTTTTAACACGTTGGCTATAAAGGTCATTCCATAAATTTAATCCTTGATTCCAACAATAACGACGATAATCACATAAATCATCAAGTATTTTCATCATTGTTTGATTAGGATATAAAGCTACTTTTTTCGTCAATTCCATGAGAGAGCACCTCCTTATCTATTCTAGTTTATGTCTACATTATACGACAATTATATTTGATTGTCTATTATTTTACGTGCTAGGACGATACTCCTTTATTGATTAAAAACTAGGTTTTTCCATAAACCAGAACATGGGTTCGGGCACGCGCGTGAGCGTCGTGATCCCGCAAAAACCCCTTATTGGTCTGTTTGACCAATAAGGTGACGCCTTTCTTTAATCAGAACACCCTTATTTTTTATCTTCATGTGATGGCATAAAGATAGTGTCACTAAGTGATTTGCTAAAGATTTGATGCGTTTCAGTATCTTCAATGGCAAGTGTCCAGACGGTTCTGAGTACTGCTCCGTCGCTGTGGTTACGAATATCACCTTCAGTCAAGTAGCTATAGTCTGATGAAATATAGCCATTCCAACCGTGGATGAATTGTTCGTTTTGGTTGACCGATTCCACTTGGAAAGGTTGGTCATAACTTTCAGTAGTGGTGATGTCATAGCCACCGTTAGGCGCGTGCGATAAATCGAGATTGAGACTGTCCTGGCGTAAGCCATTGTAACGTGAATACTTAGAAGAGACGGTGACGTCGGAATAGAGGTTGGTGACGCGAACCTTGAAGCGTGGGTCAGCGTCAGCGTCTAGTCTGAGGCTTTCGTCAATGACAGATGGCGTGGTAAAAACGTAGTTGTTGAGGTTCCGTTCGTCAACCTGATAAATACTTGTGAGTGTTAGCGTTTGCCCTTGCACGGTTACGGTGTGGTCTCTAGCAATTCCTTTTTTAGGGGATTCTTTCACGGTTTTTTCTGTGGAATTGATGTTGGTCGCATGTGTGGTCTTAGAGGCTTCTTCTTCGCAGCCTGTTAAGGCGAAGAGAGCGAGAATGAGAGTGATAAGAGGAACGATTTTCTTCATTAATTAATCTCCTTAAATTGTGTTAGAATTAGCGAACGGTGTCAACCGTTGCGTCAGCAATAATCCAATCAGCAAAAGCTTGTCGTTTATCTTTGTTTTTTGCACGATTCAAGAAAAGACCGATAAAGGTTGAGACGTCAGAAAGACTACGTCCATTAAAGTAGGCGCCTGTAAGTTGTTGGATAAAGTCAATAGCTTTTTGTTGGTGGTCTGTCATGTTGCTGGCAGGTTTAACACCACGTGGTTTACGTGAATAAGCTGTTAAGTCTTGTTCGTTAACAAGAGTGATAGCTTTGGTTTCAAGATTCATAGTTGTCCAAACGGTTCCCATAAGGGTTTCTTGTTCAGCAATAAGAATAACGAATTGACTTTTATAAAAAGCGAAGTTTCCTAATTTCATGAGGTGTTCTCCTTTATGTTGATGTTATTATCTCCAATAACGGTTGTATTCATTTTCGAGGCGACGTTGGTAAGCTTGTTCTCTAGCTTTTTCTAAGAAAAGACCAAGGAAGGTTGAAACGTCAGCAAGCGTTTGCCCGTTAAAAGAAAGGTTCAGTTGTTGTTCGATACAAGTGATACCATCTCTTTGTTTTTCGGTCATGTCGCTAGCAGGTTTCATGTTGCGTGGTTTGTAGGTATAAGCCGTTAAGTCTTGTTCATTGACATGTGAGATAGCCTTAGTGTCAAGATCCATGACTGTCCAAATAGTTCCAATAATGGTATCTTGATAATCAACAAGGAGGACAAAGCGTCCTTTGTGAAAAGCGAAGTTTCCTAAATTCATTATTTTTTCTCCTTTATATTCATAAGTGTGATATATGGGTTTTCTGGTGATGCGTAGAGGACATAAGGGGCTGTGACGCAGTCAAACGAATAATTTTCTTTATTATTCTTAATAGCGTCAAGAAGTTCTTGTCCTGTGATCGCATAGACGTCCCAAATAGAACCCCAAAGGGTAACTGTGTAAGTGCCTCGTGAATTGGGGGCAAAATAGACGCAATTTTGGTCATTGAGGATTGCTGCGTCAAGTATTTCTTTAATTTCGTTAGTCATAAGTGTTCTCCTTTAATGTTGTGATAATGTCGACAGTGGGGTTCGAACCCACGCGTACCTGACGTGTCTGTGAATTTAGTACGATAGTCAGTAACTGCCACTGCGAGGTGAGACAGGCGACGTCTCACAATCTACCGTTGTAGGTGCTCTACCACTGAGCTATGTCGACAAAAAAACCGCTTATTCAGGGAGTACCTGAGCGGTAAAATCACGAAAGGTGTGATTTTCATAGCGTTTAATGGCTTGATTAAGGTCAGTCAAGCTGTGGTCACCTAAGTCGTCACAAATAATGTCAATGACTTGTTCAGGACTACGGTGATAGAGGGAGTGTCTAAATGTTTTAAAGGTTTTGACAACGGTGTATTGGGTCATGAATGGTCTCCTTTTGTTAGAAATCGCCATGAGGCGTAGGTTAGAAGTCCTGCCACGAGGATGCTAACCATGAGGTAGCGAACAAGGGGCACGAGACTTCCGATGATGATGCCTAAGGCAAGTGGAATGCGACCATTTTTAATGTTAGCCATGAGGCTATCAATAATGTCATAAAGCATGAGCGTTAGCCTTTCTTACAAGAAGACAATGTCGTGATAAGGAAGTTTGACATTGTCTGAAACAATGATAATGGTTTGCTTGTTACGAAGGCCATCAAGAGCCAGCGGTTCAAAAGCAGCCTTGTAATGTGGGAAAATAAGGGTTTTGTAGTTAGAACTGATGCAAATGAATTCGTCAGCATGGTGGCATTTGAGTGTGGCGATGTGTTTGCCATAATCAGGCATAGGTTTTGTGCTAATCGCAATGGCATGTCCACGATTGTCACAAAATTGTGTGAGGATGTCTGTCGCAGTTGCTGTTGGAAGGACGATGCAACGATGTCCACCTTCAATTTCAGCAGTGAGTTTAGCCACTTGCATAGCGACGATACCGTCATGGCAGTTAGCGATGTGGGTGAGATAAATATCCTCATTTTTATCAGTCTTAGTGAAACAATAGTCTTTATAACGACCGTTAGGACAACTGTTGATAATGTCAAGGAGTGGTCTAATGGTCGATAAGGTAAAGGTGTCGTAAAGTTTGGCTCCGAGATAGATATTTCCACTGACGATGCGGATGTCTTGGTGCAAACGGTCAGCTTTTTCAAAAAGTTCTTCTAAGTAGGTCATTTGTTGGGATCTCCGATCGTGAAAGTAGTGTGTTTGAAAATGAAAATAACAGCCATGTACCAACCGAATTCCCAGGGCTCTTCTCTAAGAACATAGTTGGCAAGTGGCTCTATTTTTCCGTTAGTGAGAAAATGATAGAGAATTTTTGTAAGAATGAGTCCAAGACCTGAAAAGAAAGTGATGGTAGCCATGATTATGGCTATAAGGAGTAGCATTTGCCAAAAAGGAAGTTTTTTCGTGTTCATCTTATCCTTTCTTTGTGAGAATATAACAACCGTCGGTGCATTCGACAGTAAAGCCTTCAGCGTGACCTTTGATAGCCGCAATGAGTTTAATCATGTGGGTATCAGAGAGAGTGCCATAGAAGTTTGTGAGAATGTCATTGAAGAGGGTGATGACGCCTGAGGTTGGGTCAATTTCGATGTTGGCGTTGATTTCAGTAGCTTTGTTGAGTAGATTTTGAGTATACGTGTTCATAATTAGTTCTCCTTGTTAAGTATTGTAGTATCAATGGTGTTTTTTCGTGCTTTAAAAACACCAACATTTGAGTTGTAAAAGACGAGATAACCGTCAGGCTTTAAGAAGTCGCAAGCGGTTTGTATGGCGTTTTGAAACTCGTTATGGTTGGCCTTATAAAATAGGTCAGGGATGGTTGTTGAGAAGTAGACGATATCAAAGAGTTGTGTTTGAGCTGTTTGTTTGTTTTTGAGGTCCTTATTATAGTTATAATAATGTGTTCCTGTTTCTTTGATGTTGTCGATTGTTTCTTGATTGACCGTTAAATCAAAGTCCAATAGCGTTTTTTCTTTTTCTAAGAGTGGACGAATGGCCTTTATTTTAGACATTGCCATAAGAATTCTCCTTATTTAATAACTTTTGAAAAGATAGCACAACCAGCTACAAAGCCGATAGTAAGCACAAGACCAGATTGAATGAGGTCTTGGTAGTGACTGCTAGTGCCAATCATATTAGTGACAAGAAGGCAGGTGCCAATGGTGAGGCTAGTGCCGATAAAGAAGCAAATAGCAAAGATAAATGATGTGATAAGTGTGAGTGAAATAAGTTTCATAATAGTTCTCCTTTTTTTACGTACGCCAAAAGGCGTTTTTCCATAACCAAAAGCATGGGTACGGGGGAGCGCGTGAGCGTCTTCATCCCGCAAAAGAGCCGACAAACGGTTACGTTTGTCGGAAAAAAAGACAAGCGATTGTCTTTACTTTAGACACCTGCGTCAATGACACGGTTAAAGCCCATATTAAGGTCAACGACTTTTTGAATTTCGTCCCATTTGTTGGCGAAGGTGTCTTTGTATTCGTCAGATGGTTCAGACTGTTTAGCGTGAGTGATGACGCCTTTGAGTTTGTCATCAAAAAGTTTATGTGGTTGAGGACCATCAAAGAGAGCTTCACCGTTAAGATAAGCTTGTAGGCAGAATCCTTTTTTAGCGTCATAAGATAATTCATGACGAAGGTAAGGCCCAAAGAGATAAGATACGGTGTGTTTTGGGTTGAGTGCTAAATAGCATTTGATTGTCTTCATGTCTTCAGCTTGTTGTTCGAGTGCGAATAGATTATTGCGTGTCATCATTGTTTTCTTCTCCTTGTAAGTGTCGTTTTTCCATACAGGAGGCCTAAGGGAATCCCCGATTTTAATCGGGGGAGGAATTGGGGCCGTCTTTTCTATAAGTTAATTGTTTTTTGTTATGTTTTTTATTATCGTTTTTTTTACGCATTAACGTATCGGTTAATCAAGTAAGCATTCGTATGAGCTAATTGTGTTAATTTTTTATAACTTCGTTCTTCATCTTTTAAACCTTCTATAGACGTAAGCTTAAAATATCCTGAGCTTCGTCGACCTTTAATATAATAATGATGATTATCAAATAACACATGATCATATAATTGAAAACCGAAGACGATTGTTGGTAAACATGCTGCTTTACGCACATGTCCTTTACTAAAAGTTGCACGATGCAATTGACGATTATGTCGACGCATTTTTATTTTGACAACAGTTTGTTTCATAGACGGAACAGTTACAAAACCAGTAATACATTTAGCATCAATATGGTGGGCTTTTGGAAGATCTGCTTGAATGCGTTTATATTTTGTAATATAGCCATATGTCATTTTTACATTTGCATATTTTTCGTTAATAGTATTATACAGAGCCCATCGTGTAGCGTTCATTTGTGTCATGTATTTAAACAAACGTTTTTCATTGGACAATTGTTTTAATTTTGTAGCTGCTTTTTTGGCAGGTAAAGTTTGTCGAATGAATTCTTCTGCAGTTAATGTATCTTTTTTTTGATTACAGTCATGGCAAGATAAGGTTAGATTATCAATGCGGTTAGAGCCGCCTCTTGATTTTGGAAGCATGTGTTCAACTTCAAACTTAGAAACCGTTTTTCCACAATAAAAACATTTACGGCCGTGTTTTTCAAGAAGGTAATTACGAATGTTATAACCTTGTAAAGTACCTTGTTGATATCCAACACCTGAAATATCAGGGTTTTTGATTTTTTGAATATCAAATTCAGCGACTTCAACAACGATGGTTTCAATGGGAAAATAGCGATGTAAGTGGTCAATTTCGTTAACTTGTACAGCAACCTTTTGTTCAAGAGACGGTGGTAACCAACCTTTTTTCTTATTTTTACGATTATTAAATCGTGTTTTGCGATACCGTGTTTTTCTAGAGCGACGATTTTGTCGATACATGCGTCTATCTGAAAGACGTTTAGAAACATCATCACGTGCAATAACTTCGGCACTATAGTATTCACGATGTTCATTGGCTAGAGAATAGCCTGAATGAATAGCACCACTGTCAACGCCAAGTGTCATAGGTTGAATAATATGTGTGTCAGGTTCATAATCTAATTGAATTGTGAACGGTTCATACGACACGATATGAGCTTTTTGTGTTTTTAAAAGACGATAAACTTTGCCAAGACGTGTCGTTGGCATTAACGGTTTACCTTGTTGGTCTAATATGCAAGCTTGCGTTGTTTGCTTGGTTAGTGTTTTTGTCATACGTTTTGACAAAGTCCTTTCTAATGGTTTTAGTGTTTATTTGATGCGGTAAGCGGGCATAAACGAACCCTTTGTTGCCTTCGCCAATGTTATCTTGTAGTTTTATATCGTTATCACACGGTTCCTACCAATCAGAACTATTTAATGATAACGCGTAGAGCGTGGGACTAGACAGACATCCTACGGTACCTATATATTTACAAGTAACGGAGTTTTAAAAAAAACTAAGGCTAATCAATCACGGTTTGATTAACTCACAATAAAGGAGTCAAGCAAGCCGCCCACTTTAGTGGGTGGTTATTGATAATCAAAACCATGGGTTTCGGGGAAGAGCGTAAGCATCTTCATCCCGCAAAAAAGTAGGTCTTTTTCTTAAAAGACCAAGCCAGTAGCAGGTTTAACAAAAACCTCATCAACGTCACTTGGGATAAAGCCGATAGGTTCATAAAAGGTTTCAAGGCGTGGGTCAAGAAGGTCCACATAGATATCGTCTTCGATAAAGTGGTTACAGAGTTGTGTGATAAAGGCTGTTCCAAAGCCAAAGTGGCGATAGTGTGGATGAATCAGGATATCAGATAAAAGGATACCGTTTTTATCAATCGTATCCGCATTACCGTAAGAGGCAAGGCCGATAATGTTGGATCCAAGATAAAGGCCTTTGTAGTTTTCAAGGTCTTCGTTTAGTTTATAGTCGTAACAATTAGCCATTGTATCAAGGTCTTCTTCAGAAGGTTGTTTGATGGCTAAACGCTCAAAAGGAATCTCTGTGATGTTTTCCCAATTGTAAAAATCGCCACGATAGATAGCTTTGACATTAGATGGCTGGTAGTAAGAGACACCGTTTTCAAGCACTACTTGGTGGTTATTTTCGTCGTGTCCATACCAACCGAGATTGTAGAGGGTTGGCTTTTTGTCAAATTCTAAAGCAATAAGGTAGTCTTCAGAAACAACACTGCGAAGGGTTTTCATCGCTGTTTCTTTGGTCAAGGTTTCTTTTTCAAAGTCACCTGTAAAGAAATTGGTCATGTCAAGAGCGTAGTGATGCTTGTGATCAGCGATAATCGTCGGTGTTTGGTCTTTAAACAAGTGTATCATGGCTGCGTCTTCAGAGGTAATGATGGCGTTGGTAAAGCTGTTAGCCAAAATAGCGTGGAGTTCATCAGCGGAAATAAAGCGATAAAAACGAGTCATGGTATCTTGTCCTTTCTTTAATTAGTAACCTTATCTAATAAGTAGTTCCATTTGTAGTCTCATGAGTTCGATGGCAAGATTACAAGGTTCTTTACCTTGGTCATAATGTTCAGCGATATCATCATCGACAGCTTGAATGATTTCAGCAACTTGCGATATAGTGAGTAACTCATGGCTGCTGTTTCTAGAAAACGTAAAGCTACAAATAACTTTTTCGTCAGCGTCATAGGTTTCATGGACTGTGCCGTAGGGCGTTTCGTGGTTAAAATATTTTTTCATCTTGTCAATTACTTTCTTTTTGTGGTATAAACCATTTTAACGATTGACCAAGTTGTGGTCACGGTTGATTGTTTAAAAGTTGTTGCTAGTTTTTCAATGAGTTTTGTGACAGCTTCTTTGTAGTCGGCTGGTTTGACAAATTGCGTGTTGTTAACGCCTTTGATGATATAGACGTCTTCACCGTCAGCAGGACAACCCCACTCAACATTGTAGACAACTTTAGCAGGAATGATAACGCTACTGACATAAACGCCTGTTTGCTTATAGATAGCTGTTGCAATGGCTTGATAATCGGCTTCAAAATCAGTAACGCATTCGTTATTATGACCGTAGCCTTTGTTGATGCCAAGTGTAATTTCAAAGGCGTCAACGGTTTGTTTGAGGTGGTTGTACATAGGGCTGTTCCTTTCTTAAAAATAAAAATCAGGATCCGTAACGTCTTTATAGGTTACTACATTTAAGAAAATGTCGCCTTCCATCATGGATTCACCGTCAGAACGATGATAATAAGAGATATCAGGCTCGATGCTTTCAATAATGGCATCTGGGTACTTTTGATGATTTTTTTGAAACCAGTCGTGAAGAATGGGTTGCCAAGCTTTTTGGAATTGTTCAGGAATAGGGATTGTAATCGTATCTTCGTGCTTAAATTTCATAATTATCTCCTTTAAAATTTGTGACGATAGACGAGTTGGCGGTCAAGGTCGACTGTTCCGTCAGCATTTTCAGTGATAGTGACTTGGTCAATCCAGAGTTTGTCAGGGAAATAGTTAGTCACTTTTCCCATGCGGTTATAAGCTTTTTCGGCACTGGTGTGACGCTCGTGACAATGTTTTTTGCCGTTATATTGATCCCAGATTTCATAAAAGATGGTTTGGTTGTCATGGGATTGTGGCAATTGTTTAACGATGGCTTCAGCGATTTCGCGTTGGCGACGTTGTTGGTAGTGTGCGGCTTCGGTTTTATCTGTAAATGTTTTGCCGTCAACGACATAAACAGTGTCTAGAGAAATATCTCTAGGCATAATAGGCGTTGTTGGGACATCTTTTGGAACATCTTCGTCAGGAGTTGATGGTTTAGGGATTTCAGGTGATGGAAACATGGTATTTTCTCCTTTTTTTATGTTAGATTAGTATGGGAATATTTCGATGATGCGTCCGCATTTTGGACAGCGGTCGCCTGTCTCATAGAGACCGCGATCGTCTATTTTTCTATTGGTGTGTTCACAATAATCGCCAAAGGGATCGGCACTGGTGCTATAGGGATGGCAATACGTAATCATAATGTTTTCTCCTTTTTTTATGTTAGATTAAACGGTTTTTAAGTAGTTCGATAAAGTGGTCAATGTCATTGATGATATAGATATCGTTAATGACCCAAGCAAGATAAATATAGGTGTAGCGATGGCTGTTTGATGAATAGTCTTTAACAATACGGTGATAACCTTTAACGTTGATAGGTTCTTTTTTGAAACGGTTACGAATGAGCTTTAAGTCTTTTTTGGACACGCCGTCGTAAAAGAAATCAGTCATGCGTAGTTGTTTGTCAATTTTTAGCGTGAAGTCTTTGAGTTGGTCTGTCACAAGTCCAGGCTCAACGAGGCGTATGTAGCGACCGTACATTTTATTAAAACCTTCTCTCCAATAATAGCCATTTTCGTTTGTGATCATATCAGGCATGCGGTTGTAGTTATTAAAGCGTTTTTGAGTCAATCGTCCACCGTTATGATGGCGTGGTCGTGTGTTTGCTTGATAAGCGGTTTGAATGGTTTTGAGATTGTTGCTCATATTTTGTTATATCCTTTCTAGTCGCAACCAAGCGACCTTTTTCATCATACGAAGCATGGGTTCGGGGAGGCGCGTGAGTGCCTCAACCCGCAAAAGAGCGAGCTAAGCGTTAGCGTAGCTTGAGAAAAAAAGCAAACAAAAAAAGCCAACGGCTTTTTTTGTGCTTATAAAAACGCCTAGCAATAGTCAGCATAATCGCCAAACCCGCAATAACTAGCCTGTTCGTAGGCGGTTTCTAAATCATAATAGCCCTTTCTACGGTCGCTAGTTCGTTCTTTTTCAATATATTTGTCATGGCTTTTGGTAATGAATTTTTGACAAGACTCATGGCTTTTGAAACCGTATCCTAGAGCGTCGGCAACGATAACAAAGCGTCTGGTGACGTCATCAAAGCTAATCGCGACGTAGCGATCATGACAGCTTACAATATTAAGTCCATGTGCGGAAAAGGTAATTTCAGATGGTCGTGGGAGTTGATTTAACAAGTGCCCTTGTACACGAAACGGATGCGTGTCTTCGTCTTCAGAATCAGACTTATAAGGAAAGATGTGGTTTTCATAGACACGCTCAAGCGCGTGTTTACGGGTACCTTTCCAAATAAAGAAAACATCCATGAGTGTATAGTGATCAATGGTAAAAACAGGCGTATTGTTAAGATAATCTGGTGTCAGCGTCACACGGTTGTCATCAATGGCGACTAAATGTGTTAGTTTGGGGTTATTGAGCACATCAAAGGCCATATCCAAGTGATCATAAAAGCCATAGATAGGCTTGTCAGGGCTCGAGTAAAGACTGGCGTGACAGATATCTTCAAAATTACGATGCATGTCGCGTTTGACGCTATCTGGATTGGTTAAGGTTTCATACTCGTCTGTTGTAATAAAGTGAAAGATCATATCACAACTCCCTATAGAGTTTTTTCAGTTGGCGTTGGGCATCTTCTAAACGAAGCGCGGTTGCCAGTTTCATGTGGGTGTCTTGCATGAGACTTGAGGTCGCTAGTTCACTAATGACTTTACTGATGTCTAGAATCTCATGGTAGACAGCTTTCTTTCCAGAAGTTGAAAGTAAGGGCGTCAATTTGTGTTCCAGGTGACGTTCAAGCGTGATGAGACGATTAGCGTGATAGATATCCCCATCGATAAGTTTGCGGCAGAGAGCCTTGATAGATTTATGTGTCGGCATTGGAAGGTTTCCTTTCGTTAAATTGAGATGTCAAGAGTAGTTGTTATGTAGTCCTCGGTGTCGTAATAATATTGTTTAAAAGACAGTTTACTATCTTTTTGGCCTTGATAGATATAAGTTTGATGCCAATCATCATGTTGGAAATCAATGAGAGATTTTTCAGGAATGAGGGTATCCATGAAATGTGTGAATTGTTTATGAAGCGTTTGATCAATAGCAAACCATTGATAGTCAGCTTTTTGTCTAGGATCTCTAAAATGATTTCTAACCAGTTGATGAAGGATGCGGCTAGATAAGCCCGTCATGTCATCAAAAGTTAGTCCATCACATCCTGGTGAGGATAGCTCTTTTGCCGTTTCGTCATTTATTTCAATATAAACATCTAGCTCATTAGGATTTATTGGTGGGTCGTAATGAAGAGCGGTGATTGGTAGTAATTTGATCATAAAAAATGTTTCCTTATTTAAGAATAGGTATTTTAATAACAGGATTATAATTGTTGTTATATTTTATTTGTTCAAATGTCAGAGTTTTGTTTTCTTGATTCAGATAACGGTAGGTTTTAATTTCAAGACCATTATAAAAAGTGATAAGAGAAATTTTAGGAACAAGATTATCAATGAATGACTCAAGATGTAAGGTTTCATCAACATCATAAATTAAATCAGCCATAGTACGACTATTGACAAGTAGTTTGGCAAATGGTTCATTTCGGTGTTTTTGACCGTAAAGGAAGGCAAAATGATCTTTAATAATTTGTGTTAAAACGTGATCAATGTTAATTTGATTGTTTTTAAAATGTTCATCAGGTGTAATATCAATGATTAGATGATCATCATTTATGGAATGTAAGGATAGTTTAAACATTAGCTTTTTCTTCTTTCTCTGACTCTGGTTTATCGTATTTATGAATACGTTTATCCCAAGGGATATCGTGTTTAAGCACTTGATAGGTCACGTGAATAGCAATGACGCTAAGCACGATCACTTCAGCTTTGGTGTAGGTATGGCCAAGAAATGTGAACCATGGAAGACCGTATTCTCCGAATAGATTCATGGTGATAGCTCCTTTCTAATTAGAATGTTTTGAGATTGTTATCTTTGGACAGCTTGCGAAAGTCTTGCCCAAAGCCAGCGCTAATGAGATCATTAGACGCTTTCGTAAAGCTTTTGATAAGTTTTTCTAAGTGTTTTTTATTTTGCACGCGCGTCTTACGAGTGAGTTCAAGACCTGCGTGTTCAAAGGTGGCATTGCGTCCTGTAAAGGTGATAAAGACGCTGTCACTGTTGGCAAAAATGCGCTTTTGTTTCTCATCAACCATAAGGCCAAAGCCTTGGTCTTTTAAAACAGGCATTAAGTTGTACAGAGGATCCATGTAAATGTCCTTTCTTTTTATTGTAGCATAGATTCAATATCATGAATAGATAGTAAAGCAACATTGTTGGGAGATATTAATGGTTCATTGACAATAGCGTCTAATCTGTCTTTAATAAGATGACGGTCAATGAGCTTAAAAATAGCTCTTTCGTAATACTTATTATCGTTGATTGGTCCGATTCTGAGATTATTATGAACGGCGCCATTCGCTGGATTAAAAATGTCAAACAAGGTTAATTCGTTTAACGGTTTGTCTAAAAAGAGCTTTTGCAAGTCTTTTTTAGTCACTTTTTTAAAGAGATGAAGGTTGGTTTGCTTGTTGAAAGAACCAGGAATGAACCACTCTAAGAAATAAACATTGGGCAATGTTTTAATGAGATTTAATTGTGGTACAATGAAACCGTGAACGCCAGGTTGACGAAAGATGGGCCATTGTTGAGACACATTAAAGATAATTTTCGGTTTAGTCATAGTCATCAGTCCTTTTTCGTAGTTGATAGAATAATGCTGCCGTCATCTAAGACGAGATGATAGTAACGGTTCATGTATTTTTCCATGATCTGGTCAAAGTAAGGTTTGACTTTGCTATCAATGGTCTTATAGTATTTTTGGTTTGTCTCATAAGGAATCGATTCATCAGGATTAAAAAGACTAGCCATCTTATCTAAGAATTCTCTTTCTTCGTCTGAGAATTGAATGACTTTTTTATAATAAAGGTCATGATAAGGGTAAATTTCATAGATGTAAGAGAATAGTGCATTTTTAGAATAGATAAAGAAGAACTCTTCATCAGGGTCCGTTTTGAGAGCTTGACGAATGGCGTCGAAGTTTTTGTGGTTAGGATTGACCATGTAACCCCAAACGCCCGTTTCGTCGTAGAAGGATACAGGTATAGCAACGTCGTCAAAAGTGAGATTGTTCATAGGCTATCCTTTCCTTAAATTAAGCCAACAGCTTTTTTGGCATAATGATCCGCTAATTCATTAATAGGAAATCCTTTATGGCTGTTGACCCAGATGAAGTTGATAGTAGTGAGACTGTTTTCTTTAGCGTAGTCAAGGGCTTTGAGACCTTTTTTCATGGCTTCGGATTGAATCTTTTTATAGCCTTTAGTCGCTAATTTATAGATGCCTTCGTAGTCATGAATGACGGTTAGCGTTGTGGCACCTTCTTTAACCGCATAGGCAATAGCGTTACAAAAAGCTAAGATTTCGCCTGAGACATTTTGTGAGCCTGCATAAGTATCATTATTTCCGTGGATAATAAGATGGTCTGTCATCTTAAGGTCGTCGTCAACAATAAGGGCTGCACCACCATAAGTTTTGGTTTTAGCGTTAAAGGAACCATCTGTGGCAATGACTAAACCTTCGCGCGTGGTTGCTTCAAGGCTACCAGAATCACCGATAATGGTAACGGTTCCTGAGAGTCCATTTTCATTGTAAACGAAGCTGTCACTTTCAATAGGAGTGTCTGAAAGCCAGGCTTTGGCTTCTTTTTCAGTCGCAAATTTGCGGTAAGACGCATTGCGATAGCCTTTAACGGCTGCTTCGCAGTCTGTCCAATTATCAAAGAGTTGATTTTCATTTTTAAATGCGTAGTAAGGCATGGTGGATTTTCCTTTCTTTTTTTAGGGTAAAATAGCTATTTTGATGAGCGTATCGGTATCATCAAAGGAACGTGTTAAGGTTTGTTTGAGGCTATATTTATAATAGTGTTTGACTTGAACAGTGTTGTTGTCAAGGGGATATAGCTTGATTTCATTCCAACCTGTATAGACCGTGACATTATCACGATAGATGAAAATGTTTTTCCATTTTCTTTTGTCAATGGCTTGATAAAGGAAAATGAGTTTTGTTAAGCGGTCAAAGATGGTTTTGACGTCATCGGTTTCAAAGTAGTCCAAAGGAAAAGCTAGTTCTGAAATATCGGTATGAAAAATGATGTCATCTTTGATGAATAGTTGTCCCTTGTGAGTTTTGTTATAGTCTGTAACAAGTTTTTTTAAAAGTTCTTTCATAATATTTCTCCTTTAATTAGAATATAACCAAAATACCAATTATTCTAGATATCTTGGTTGAAAAGTTATAATAATTTGTTTGTTAGTTGATTATCAAGTTGTGCATAAGCCATATTTTCGAAAAAAGAAGCCATGGCGTTAAAGGTGTTTTCAAGGTTAGTGCTTGTTTCAAAAACACTTAAAGGAACCGAGATATGAGGCATAAGTTGATTACTTAGACGATAAGTTCCTTTATAATTTTCAACGGTTAGTTGGTTGTGATGTGTCTGATTGTACTTTTGACAAAGGTTTTCTAGTTGATTAATCATGAACTACACCTCTTTTACAAAACAAACGAAACGTCATTAGGAACACGGTCAATTGGTTTAACCGTGATTTCACCGAGGCTCCATTCATCAATCATAAGGGCTTCTAAAGCGTTACTTGACTCACTAACCGCTTGAGCTAATTCTTCAGCGGAATCAAAGCGTTCACCTAGTTGTTTTGAAAAATCAGTCAAGGTTCCAACAATTTTAATAGGGCCGTCAATAGTCATGACAGTGAGGACATAAAGGTCATCGTCACAAACGGCATCAATCCAGTCTTGGTCAAAGGTTTCCATGCCTGGATTTTCTATTTTTGGAAAGACATCAAACCAGTTGATATCAAGGACTTCCGTAATGGCTAAGTCTTGTTTCATCTCAAAAATGGCATTAGCTAAAGTATCAGCGTCAGTAAATGAGCCGATTTGGATAAGGCCATCGACAAAGTATGGGTTGAAGAAAATAACGACTTCTTGATTTGGATATTCATCAAGAAGGGCTTGAGCAAGTTTTTTCATAAGTGTTTGTTCTCCTTTAATTATGGTAGATTAGTAACTATAAATAGTTTCATTAAGTTTTTTCAAAAGGTCTTCGTAGTTATTTCTTTTAAGAATAAAGCTTCCAATAGGGCCACCACATCCGTATTCACGAACAACGTAGGCGACATAGGTGTGGTTATGCTTGAAGATAGTGATGAAATAGTCATCATCAGCATTGATGAAGCCGTGGATAGTTGGTGTGCCATCGAAAATGGCGAAGTCTTTGCACTCGTCTTCGTTATCATCTAGGAAGTTGTAATAGCCATTACCTGGACGTAGGCGAAAGGCTTTTTCATAGCCTTCGATGGGGTTATCGAGATAGTCTTTGAGATTAGTCGATACGGTTGCAAGGTAGTCATCATCGTTTTTAACAATGTCTTCAATAATGGTGTTATCATTAGCGTTAACAGGTTGATTAGCATAATCAACGTATTGAACAGGGCTATCAAGAATAGCGTCGAGATGTTTTTTAGTAATCATATTTAATTTCCTTAATCTCTAATATATTTTGAAATAGCGTCAAAAAGGTTTTCTTTTGTAACTGTAGTGGTTATCGCGTCATCCTCTTTATCCAATTGAAAAATAATGTCAAAATGAGTGAAATCAGGTGTTGTATCAGTCTTGTAATGAGGCTTAATCGTAATAATATAAAATAATTCTGACATTTTAAGAGCACCATTTTCAATAAAGAAGCGTTCTTTAAATTGTTCTGGTAGTTGTTGATAAAGCGCAATATTGTTTCGGATGGCATCGAGGTCGAGGTCATTGTAGAATGAAATAGCTTTTTTAAGACGATAGAGTCCTTCATATTTGTAAGAAAGTACCCATTTAGTACGATTGATTTTAATTAACGCCATGCGTTCATTATTGTCATGTGTACCGTTAAAGCTGTCTACAAAATCTTCAAGAGCTTCTTTCTTTTGGACAAATTGATAATGTTCAAGGTCAGCAGCTTGTTTAGCTACACGAGCAGAATGGTAGCGACTATGAGCATCGTCAAGCTCTTTACTGAGTTTTTCAATCTTGTCTGAAAGCTCTTTTTCATCAAGTATTTCATTTTTTTCAATTTCTTTAAGACAGATGTCGTTGATTGTAAGGTTATGACGATTCATATCATTATAGAGACGCTCCATGTCTTGATAGCTCTCAGTGCAGTAGTTTCCTAGAGTTTTATTCTTTGCAACAACGGTTACAAAGGGATAGTCGCAAGTAGCAAATAGTTCTTCAAGTTCATTAATCATTTTTTTATCCTTTCGTGGCAACGGTTGCAAATGCTGTAGAGAGTTTTTCGTGTGCCTTTAATTGTTTTTGGTGGAAGTGTCCGCCTTTTGTCAAATCAGCAAAGGTTGGGCCTAAGTCTTCACGTGGGAAAAAGAAGCGTTTATCGCCATAAACCTTAGCAGTAATGCCTTTGACAACAGGAGAGCAGTCAGAGAGTTCTTTAAGACTGCCATCACTGTAGCGGATGTGAATTTCTGTACGAGGGTTGACAATGTCGTTATGAGACACGTCATAAGGAAGGTCAAAGTTTTTATTGACTTCGGTGTAGTAGGTTGGGTCAAACCCATAGCTTGTGATGATGTCACGAAGCACGTCTAAGTCTTTTTCAGGTTCGTCAAAGATGACTGATTGTGGCAAGTGTCTACGGTTGTAGCTCGTTGCCAAATCGCTTAAAATTGGGTCACCTGAGGATTCCCAAAGGCTAAAGGTAGCCATAAGGATATTGTCATCGAGTTTCAAGTAGTCACTAAGGTCATAATGATCCTCAAAGAAAGGCACTAAGCGAGGACTTGTGATACGGAAGAAATCTTTGGCTTTCGGATACAAGTCCTTAGCGCGTTTGAGCATGTTTTGAAGAAGGACAACAGCCGCACGGTTAGTACGGTGGAAATAAACCGTTTGATACATTTGGTAGCGGGCCATAATAAATTCTTCAATGGCAAAAAGGGCACGTGCGTGAAAAGCAATACGTTTGTTTTCAAGCGTAAAGGCACGAATAATACGTTCTTTATCGTAGTTTCCAAAGCTTGTGCCTGTGAAATAAGCGTCACGAAGGAGGTAGTCCATGCGGTCAGCATCGAGTTGGCTAGAGATGAGGTCAGTGACATCTTTATGTTCAGACGTGTGCGCAATAACGTCAGCCACGTCTGTTGAAAAGCCTGCTTTGTAACTTTCAAGGACTTGATGAATCTCCGTTTCTGGACTGGTTAAAATCTCACAAGTAACCGCTTCATGGTCAGTCCCAAAAAGGGTTTCAAAGGTATGACTAAAGGCGCCATGACCGATGTCATGAAGGAGTCCTGCAATAGAGGCAAGGTAAGTTTTTTCAACTGTCCAATCAGGGTGACTTTCTAGGTGTTGGCCAATGGTTTTAGCCAAGTGATAGACCCCAATGGAGTGACTGAAACGTGTGTGTTCAGCGCCTGGGAAGGTGAATGAAGCGGTAGAGAGTTGCTTGATATTACGCAAGCGTTGAAATTCTTTAGTGTCGATAAGACGGGTAATAAGTGGGTCGGTGATAACGATATCACCATGAATCACATCACGAATAACAGTTTCCATAATGGGGTTTCCTTTCTAGTAGATATTTTTAGTTATTGTAGCTAGTTTATTATTTTTCCATTCGTAAGCTTCTTCAAGTTCTGGTTCGATGTTATCAGGAATAGTCATAGATTCGACAAAAATACGGTCTTTGTCAAGATAATCGCTGTAACAACAACGATAACCGTCAAGATGGTATTGAATGAGTGAATAGTCACTCATCCAAGGGGATGTGTATTTATTAGCATCGTCAACAATGCGATAAAGTTTCATAGCTTCTCCTTTCTAACAAAGAATCAAATAGTCAGTCAGATTTTTAAGTGATGTAAAGGTCTTTTTTTCAATTTTGTCATTGTAGATAGCGTCTAAAAAAGTCGTATAGTGATCATTGCAATTGATGATTTCGATGGAATAGTGTTCGCTAATCAGGTCGATATGACGACCTTTGACGCGAATTCGTGGAAGTTGTTTATAATAGTTGCCATAGGCTTGACCGATGGCGGTGCAAAGGTCGTTCATAGTGTTATCCTTTCTTGGTTAAATTTTGCAAGTTGATACGGTCGACTAAACTTAACATGTGTGACCGTGGATAATCAGGGCCAAAAGCACCTTTTGGTAGAATATGTTTGTCATAATTGTCCATTTTATAGAAATAGCCAAAGAGTTCAGCATTATCTCGAAAGTCTTGATAAATCGGTTTTTGCAACTTGCTCAAGACTCTCCATTCGTCATCAAATTGACGAAAGAAAGTTTGGAAATAGGTATAATTTCCTGAATGGATGCGACGTTCAACATTTGACGCGTCCTTATTAACATAGAGTTCAAGACAGGCGCCAACGGCTTGAGAACGTGACACACCTGCTTCACAATGGACAAGAATATGATAATCATATTTTTTGGCAAAGTCGCTGATACTCTTAATTCGTCTAGCTTCTTTTTTAGAAAAAACAGGTAAATCCAGTCCTGTTTGTTCTTTAACGGTTTTTTTTGGGTCAAGTTTATTGGCTGCAATGTCGATAAAAGGGACACGAAAAACATATTTTAGGTTTTTAACAGGGCGAAAGACAACGGGACAATCGGCTTCGTAGCGCGTGTCTGTGATGGAAACGATAATATAGTCTTCTTTGTTGAAGGGTCCACCATAGTGCGCCGATAAAAAGGCTTTTTCGGCAGACATAACGGTAATTTTTGGCATAATTGTTTCTCCTTTAATTGTGGTATAATTAGTTCAGTACAAGGTTACAATAGTCTAGATAGCTTTTAAGCGTATCAATGAGGCTTTCAAAGAAGTAACTATAGTCTGTAGCGAAGTGGTCTTTGTAGCATACTTGGTAATGAAAATAATCGCCTTGAAGACGTTTTAGGGCTACTTCTGTTGTGATTTTGGCTTTTTGACATTTTAAGCTTTTTAGGGCTTCATCCGTTTCATAGTAGGCTTCGTTAAGGGCGTTTAGGCTTTCGGTTTCCAGTCTAAAGCCATTTTTAAAGAATTGATTCATGTTCGTAACCTCTTTTTTGATATTGGTTACGGTAAGCGACAATGGTAATGTCTGTTTCGTTTAAGATGAACGAACGGATATCGTTCCAGTCGCCACCAGCGAGACCACATCCAATATAGGCAGGCACGTAAGCAGGTTGGCCTGCTTTTTTGGCACGCGCATCAAAGCGCTTAAGGGCACTTTTTAAAGTCAACATGTCCGTATAGCAGATACCTGTCATGCGGCTATTGCCAAAGGTAAATTGGCTAAAGCTGTTGCAAATAACAAGGTCATTACTTACACGAACGGGTTGGATCCAACCAAAGCGTTCTTTAGGTTTGGGATAGGTTTTAGCGAAGTTGTGAAAAGCTTCTTTGATTTCTGGGTATTTGGTAGCGAGGCTCTTAGCGACGCCTGCGCCCATGACATTTTGACAGTTCACTTGATGCATGATATAACCGTCCGTGATGGTTGTAATATCTCCTGTAATTTCTCGGGTCATAAAGTTAGCCTCTCTTTCTATTGATTTTTTCGACAAGACAAAACTGTCTTTTTCACAACCTAAACCATGGGTTTCGGGGAGGCGCGTTAGCGACTCAACCCGCAAAAAAGCCGCCAGGTGCGTCAGCACCTGCGGGTCAAAACGTTCGGATATGTCCGAACGTTTTTAAAGAAACGCCCTTAAAACGTTTGTCCATTTTTGTCCGAGATTTTGTCCGAAAATTCAAATTCTCGGACAAAATGTTTGGACACGCTGTCTAAAAACAGCAAAAATGAGAAGCCTTAATCCCAAGCTCCGTAAGCTTTCATCCGCTTTCATGAAAATAAAGATTAGAAAAGACCTTTTCGGACAAAATTTTGTCCGAAAATGTCCGAAAAACGTCCGATTTTGTCCGAAAATCACTTTCTCGGACAAAATTCTTTGTGAAAATTTCACGAAGTACTTTGAAGGTTCAAGTGAATAATCGCTGTATAGAATTTTTGTCCGAAAAATGTCCATTTAATCCAGCTCTCATAAACACCTCTAAAGGTACGTGGTTGTTTGTTTTCATGCGTTTTCAAAAAATGTCCGATTTTCATTTTGTCCGAAAATGTCCGAAACTTTGAAACCGAATTTATGAAAGCAGACAACCATGCGGGTTTGAGGGTACTTTTTTGTCCGAGAGGTCTTTTGGCGCTAAAATTCTCGGACAAATTCTCGGACAAAATGAACCCTTCTCGGACAAATTCTCGGACAAAATAGAGAGCTTTGGAAAAATATACAAATCATGTATAAAGCCCTGCATATAGGGTGCTCAGCGAGTTTTCTAAGAAGAAAATGAGAGCTTGAAACCGCTTTCAAAAAAATATTTTCGGACAAATACTCCAAAAAGTTCTATATAAAAAATAAAAAGAAAAAAACTATAGGGGTTTTTTTGGGGATGGACATTCTCGGACAAATGCTCATACGGGTCGTTCGTTCGTTTGTTTTTCGTCTTTTGTGTTTTCTTGTGCATGATGATTTCACACGTGCTTGATTTGCCTTTGATTTTTGGCTTGCCTTTAAAACCCACACGTGCTATAATATAGACAAATCAAAAAGAAATGAGGACTGATTGCGATGCGCGTACTTTTACGATACAAGGAACCCGTGTGCCTACTATTGAGTTTTGCAGCCATTTTACTAGTGGTGACCGTTTATGGCTTGACACACGGGTTTGATAGTAGCGCAACGGTGGATCATAAGAGTCCTCAAATTTTGCAGGAATTGCTTCCTGTTGACGACTAAGAAAGGATCTTAAACATTATGATTATCGTAATCACTAAGAACGCAGACCACACTTACAACGCTCGTATCAATGGTTTTGATACCACTATTACCCGTGATGAGGCAGCGCAATTCATCTTGGCAGGAAAGCTTTGCCGCAAGGTTAATCAACCTTATACATCGCTCGCTCAACTAGACCGTTATGTGAAGGCGGCGTAAATGAGCAAACTCGATCGTTATGCCAACGCGTCTGCAGGAAAACGCGAGGAACGCATCTTTTTAGTGTTTGCCAAGTTAAACACGAAACGTAGCTTTTCTGCTTTTGACCTTATGGCCTTGCAGGACATGAATGGGGAGCTATTACAGGTAGCTCCTAAAACCATGTTTAGTTATTTGAAAGCCATTCAATCGGCACAAGTGGGTCAAGAGACTTACCGTAAACATTTGGAAAAACCTTTTGAAACGCATACCTATGCCGTTGGAGATCACGAACAGATAGTTTATGCGCGTGAACAATACCGTAAATGGCAAGGCTTGACTAAGACACCTAAAGATGAATTGGCGCAATTTATGTTTAATAATAACCATTACTTAGACCCTGAGACTTTTTACACGCGCTTAGAACAAGCCCTTTTGGTCTTTGGATACTTGGCTTTGAAAGGATGAAAAAATCATGTTAGAACAATTAAAAACCGCTGGCTTGTCGGTAGTTAGCACTTATAAAACAATGACAAAAGCAGGTGATGCTTTAAAAACCGTTACCGATAAGGCTAACAAAGATTTGTCAGCTCTTCAAAAAGATGTGAGGACTTACGTGTCAGATCTTCATCGTGACTTGTTTGACGTTAAAACAGCCGATGAGGTGGCGCTCATTAACGCTAAAGCGCTGAATAGCCATGCGACTTTTCGTCGTCAATTAGAGGACATTAAACGCTCTGTTGAAGTGGCTGAAGAAGCTTATGCGGCAGTTGGTGGGATTCCAGGACATCGCTTTAATAAAGATGTCGTAGACGCTATTAAGGACGATTTAGACAAGGCTTCTCTCATGTTTTGTCTAGCTGATCATGTGCGCAAGGTCTGCTCCTATGATTGCTAATTCGCAATTAATTCGGTTAGAATCAGATGTACGAGTATCACGTTTGTCTGAAGACAAGAAGGAACAATACCTCAAGTGGTTGTCAGATATGCGCCATGTGAATCGGGCGTTGACTTATCGTGACGATCTCTATTTTGCTTTAGAATATTATGCGGCTTGTCTCAAAGAAATTAAAGAAAGCTTGGGGACGCTCGCATGATTTGTGGACTAATTGCCTTGATGGCGCTAATTGGCTATGTGATTGTTGTTTTATGGAAGGATAAAAAATGAGCTTAAAACGCATACTTGTCAGTAGTTTAATTGGTTTTGCTATTATTAGTCTTGGTCTTGTTATTGGTTATTTTCTTGATCCAAGACCATTGTCTTATTACGAAGATGTGACTTTGTTTGCCTTTTTAATCAAGCAGTGGTACATGATTTCATGTGTCGTTTGTCTTGGTTTCCTCTTTTGTGGTTTTATCGGAGAGATTATCCTACTTCTTCTTGGTAAAGTTGATGGGGATGGACTTTATTGGTGAGACGTTAGAAAGGAAAAATCATGAAGTGGGTTTTACGATTTATTATCGGCTTTAGTTATATAATTATGCTTATGAGCTTGGGATTACTGATTAGATCTGAAAACGCCTCTAGATTTTGGGCATCTGTGCGTGACTTATGGCCATTGGTAGCTTTTGTGACGCTTGTGTCGTCTGTTATTATCGGTGATACATTTATCGGAATGGCTAAGGAGCTGGATGCTCGTAGAAAGGAAAAGGCTTGTTAATGGAATTCGGTTTATTAATTTTATTGATATTTGTCATGGCATTGATTCCCGCTCTTTTAGTTATGGGTATCCTGGCCATGTTAGTCTATATCTGGCGTAGAGGAACGATTTAGATGGGCGTTATGAAAAAAGTAGCTTTTGCGTTGATTCTACTTGCGACTCTAGTGTTTGTGTGCATTGTTGCTTATAATATCTTGCAAACGAGTAATTCTAGAAATTTAGCAACTTCTGTAATTTTGCTCGTTAAACTTGCCTTACCGCCATCTATTTTGCTTACGATCATTATTGCTATGTTAACGCATAGCAAGGGATAGCTTTGAAAAAACTATTTATTGGTCTTGCTCTTGGCTTTCTCTTAGCGCTCATAGGTTTTGGTATTTTTAGCATTCATCAAACGAGTGATGTTGATCAATGGAACGATTTTTTAAAGACCTTTGGGCTATTGTTGCTTGCGCCTTTTGGTGGTTGCGTCGTTCTACTAGTTGCTATTATTAATGCTTATCGAAAGGAACACTGACATGGATTTTGAAGATTTTTTAGGATATTTAAAAACGCTACCATTACCACAATCTTATCAAGAAGCCATTGATACTTTAAAACCTTATGGCAGCGTCATCATTTCTTTTGAGCGTACCTTGGGTCAACCTGGTGACAGCCTTGTTTTATCGGATCCTAAAGCTTTAGCTTTAGTTTACCAATTCGTCTATTGGGCGTTACGCCGTGACACTGTAGATATTAATGTCCCTTTGATTGAAGCGGCTATTGGTCCTATGTTGTCCGTGGACATTATGATCAGTAACGTTGGTTGCGAACAGCTTTATACCGAAGAAGCTTTAGAAATCACGCGCATGGATTGGGCAACGCTATTTGTTCATTTGAGGGAATATTGCGGCATTACCTTGAGTGATGATATTAATTGTTTTCTATACGATGAGGATGGGCTTCATGGCAAGACAAAATCTTTTGTCAATTGTAATGTGCTCTTTGAAAGGACTGAACGATGATTTATGTGTTTGAAGGGCGTGATTTTCCAGGATTTTCTCAGTTAAGCGTCTATTCGCATAAGGGACTAGTTTATTCGCATAAAGGAAGAACTAGGGACGCTTTAAAGGGTTGCGATTTAGTTGATTGTGATTGTTCAAATGCTATTAATGACGCTGTTTTGTTTGAAAGGACTGAACGATGAGTATTTATGTAGCAGTCAAAGAAACAGACAAGGAACGTCTCTTAGGCGCTTATAGCCGTTTAGATGACGCTTATAGAGTCCTTAAAAAGCAGACAGACGTACGTCCTTTATCCTACGTCAGACAAGCCTTTAAAAACGGTCAACCTTATGCCTTATTGGGTGTTTCGCATCAGACTTTATATAAATTGTATCGATTTGAGGAAAGGTGAATTTATGGATCAATTGGATAAAAATTTAGCGAAAACAAGGGGCATTTCAGGGAACGATGACTTTGTTGATTCGTTTAATGAACGGTTAAAAAACAGTGCAGAAGTCGTAGATGCACTTAATCGCGTTGAAAAACTTATTCTTGGATTTGACATGTCTGTGATTTATACGTTAAATTCAGACGCTAGTTATATCCTTGCGAATCAAATTCTGTACAGTTATCGTCTTTTGTTAAAAGAAGTAGAGAAAACGATGCGTCGTACGTTTGAAGCTTCTGGATTAACGATTGATAGTTATCTTGTGGAAAAAAGGGAAGCATTAAATGACTTGCTAAATGGTTATTTGTTAATGCTTGATGTTCGCTAATAATTGTGATAAAATGAGTTTATATTGGTTGGGAATCCCTGGGTGGCTTTTCGAGGTTACCCTAAAATGAGCCGTAGGAACGATGTTTCTATGGTTTTTAGGTGTCTTTTTAAGGTTTCTGTGATAGACTAACGTCCTAGTACGCTAAATAGTAGACAATAAGATATGATTATTGTAAACTATAGACACAGCATCGAATTAGATAAGGAGGTGAACTCTTATGAAATTAACAAAAAAAGTAGCCTTATATCCTAATCAGACAATGACAAAAGTTCTTGATGATTTGTGTGATTATCGTCGCTATTGTTGGAATCAAGGATTAGAATTATGGAACGATCTTTATGATCAACGTGTTGAAATGGTTCCTGTTGACCTTCGAAAAAAATCTCAATTAGCCATTAAAGATAAGACAATTACTTTTTCTGAAGAAGAACAAGAATTATTGACATTATTTCCATCGCCATCACATCGTGTTGTTCAAAATATATTAGTTGCAGATAAAGCTGATTGGCAATATTCTTTGTCATCGCGAGTTTTACAAATGGCTATTAAAGATTTGGCACATTCGTGGTCTGCCTTTTTTAATAGTAAGAAACCTAAAAAGAAAGGTTCTAAAAAGAAAAGTTCTAAAAAAAAGAAACGAAAAGTTGGAAAGCCATCATTTCGTTCTAAGAAAAGTCCAAAACAAGGTTTTAAAACGGATTATGCGCGTATTAAAAATGGAAAACTTGTTTTGGATAAACCTCGTGCATATAAAGATGCTTGGTACGGTATTTCTTTTAAGGGTTATGATTTACCTGACGGAAAAATCAAACATTGTGCAATCACTAAAATTGGTAATTCTTACTATGCATCTATTGTAATTGATTGTCCTGAACAACCTTTACCTAAAACAGGTAAGAAAACAGCGATTGACGCTAACGTTAATCATTTTGATTATACGGACGGTTCTTTTAAAGTTTTTCCAAAACGATTAGAACGTTTATATGCTCAAATTAAACATTATCAACGCTTATTGGCCAGAAAACGTCACGAAAATGGCAAAAAGGCTACACGTTCAAAGCAATATTTTAAAGTGAGAATCAAACTTCAAAAATGTTATCAACGTGTAACAGCTATTCAAAATGATTTACTTCACAAGTTCACAACAATGATTTATCAAATGTATGATACAGTTGTTATTGAAGACCTTGATGTACACGCTATGCAAATGCAAAAGAAAGCTAAAAATCTGCATCGTTCATTATTTGGTCGCTTTCGTCTCTATATGGAATATAAAGCCATTAAATTTGATTTGACAGAAAGTGTTTTAGTTTTAGAATGAGGGAGACTATATGAATAGTTATGAAGCTTTTTCAATGGCAGGATTGATCATGATTGGAATGATTGTGCTGTTTCTTTGTTTAGTAGTTGCCTACGTTGTTATCTGTCATTATAAAAAATAGTTAGAAAGGATTGACTCTTATGCCTTTGCGCGTGTTATTATTTTTATTAATTTCTTCTGGTGTTTTATTGCTTTTTTCATTTGCTGTTCTTCGTTATGTTTGCAAAACTAAGGATAAAAAAGAACGCTTTTTAAACGCTATCATTTTTTTCATAAGCACTCTTGCGTTTGGTTTTCTTTTTTATTCAGGCGTACAGATGCCTACAAAAGTCGTTAAGACAACGCCTTTAGATCTTTATCGAACAACTTTTCGTTTTGACCAAGGGCTTGACGATACACCCCATACCCTTATGGATAGCTCTATTCGTGAACAGTTGTCTGCTAGTCGGTCGGTAAGGCTTTATCCGTTAGATCATGGCGTTGATGCAGTGGTTGTTAGAGGAAAGGCCAAGGGGCAGGTGCGTAAAGCCTATGTGGAGACGCGTCAGACGACAAAGGGCCTTCCTTGGACAACCGACGTTTTGGTCCTAGAAACTAGGTAATTGTGCTATACTAAAGGTAACGAAATGAAAGGAATGTTTTCTTTATGGTAGTAGTAAAACGTTTAGATCCCAAATACCCACGCTTAGGTTATGAAGTGCAAAAGGGGCTTATGGTTGATATGCCTGGCGGAGACGGTAAAGCTGAAATTATAGAAGCTGAAGACGGTTCTGTGACCTTGTCAGAAAGAGATGGCAAATATTCTGTAACGCTCAAGAACGTACAGTTGAGTGAGTTTGGCAATCCTCAGGTGAGGATTAATTTGAGTGGTGGTCCTGACGCTAATTATTTGGTTTTAGAAGATCTTAAGATTGAATCATCGAATGTGACCGTATCGAGTTTTTATGGCGATAACCGTATCGCTGATACGCATTTTAGAGGCGCTAATCATATAACCATGACTGGTCAAACGATTAATGGCGCTTATATTGACGATAGCATTATTAGTGGGTCGTCTATCGAAAATGGCAGTGCGGTTGAACATAGTCGTTTGATGAATAGTAAGATTTCAGATAGTGAGATTATAAATAGCGATTTAGACAATGTGACCGTAACGGATGATAGTAAAGTTGAGTTGTCTTATTTGATGGACGATACCGTCAAACAAGCTAACGTTGGTGGCGTGAATAATGGTTGGAACGTTCTTGATGATACCTTTGATGAACGTACTTTTGAAAATGGTTATTTTGTTGGTAACGGTAAATTAGCGTCACAAGAAGACATTGATCATGGCTATACACAAGTGGCTGACGAAGATACTTATGCTGATGGCTTGGCCCGATTAGCGGTTAATCGTGACCTTCCTTTTCGTGTTGAAAAAGACAGTTATCAACCAAGTGACGATATGAAAGAACGTTTAGAAAAAGCTTGGGGAACTGTACCTGCTGCTTATAAAGACGAAGCTTTGGAATTAGCACCTTTTTTAAAAGAGATTGTTGAACTGCCTAGCCTAACAGCTGATGAAATTGCACGATCTTTTGATGAAGATGACGCCTGGCGTGAAGCTGATGATTTTGTCATTGATGAAAGCCAGTTTGATATGACGCCTCAACAAGGTTTACAACAATAAAGAAAGGAAAGGTATATGGTAGTAGTAAAACGTTTAGACCATGAATACTCACGCATGGGTTATGAAGTGCAAAAAGGGCTCATGATTGATATGCCTGGGGGCGACGGACAAGCGGATATTATCAAAGGTGAAGATGGGTCGTTGACCTTGTCTGAGAAAGATGGCAAATATCAAGTAACGCTTAAAAATGTCGCCTTGAGTGATGTTGTCGATCACGATATTCAGGTTAAGTTAAAACGTAGTCCTAATGCCAATCAGTTGACTTTGGAAAATGTGATTATCAATTCACCAACATCGAGACTGATTTCTTATGAAGGTGACAATGTCATTTCAGGGTCGATTTTGAGTGGGCATAATTTGATTGAGATGACAGGGCAAACGCTTTCTGATAGCTTTATTAAAGACAGTGAGCTTGATCAAACGACGGTTAAGGACAGTTCTGTTAAACGTAGTCGCTTGCAATTGAGTCGTGTTGAGGCTAGTCAGGTTGTTAATAGCGATGTGATGAATAGCGTGGTGACGAAAGATAGTAACGTTGAGCTGTCTAAGTTGGTGAGTGATGAGGTAACGGCTGCAACCGTTGGTGGTGTGCATTCTGGTTGGGCTTTGTCTTCTTTTGATATTGATGAACGTGCCTTTACAGATGGGTATTTTGTTGGTAATGGAAAACATGCGAATCAACCTGATTTTGACCATGGCTATGTTCAAGTGACGGATAGCGACGCTTATGTGGATGGTTTGGCAGCATTGGTGCTTAATCGCGATCTTCCTTATGCTTGGGATTTGGAAGCTTACCAATCAAGTAGGGCGCTTAAAGAACGTTTAGAAGAAGGGTTTGCATCGGTTCCTGAAGTAGACAAGGCCGAAACAATAGAGATGGCACCGTTTTTAAAAACGATTGTTGGGCATGTCCTTACGGATACTGAGATTGTAGAAAGTTTTGATGAAGACGATGCTTGGCTTTATGCGGATGCCGCAGCCGCTATCGAAGACCCTGATGCGGTGATTACTGAAGATGTGGATATGGAAAAGATTCGTCGTGAGGCTGAAAGCTGGGTTATTGATGATCGTGAGTTGCCTCTTGCAGGGACTAATGCGGTACAAGATGATGTTGCCATTGACGAAAGTCAGTTTGAGGTTAATTCGCAACAAGGTTTACAACAGTAGAGAAAGGGGCGTTCATGATTTTTACAAGTCAATTTTGGGATTTTATTAGTGTTTTTATTTACGCGCTTGTTATACTACTTGGTATTCTTGCCTTTATCGTGGACATGCTCGTTCTTTGGTTTATCTGGGAACTGTTTTGGAATTGGCTTCGTAAAAAATCTTGGTTTAAAAAGAAAGGATATGATCATGACTGACAATGTAAAAGCAATCGCTTATACGCAAATTAGCCAGTGGTCTGACTGTTCCTATGACGACTTGGCAAAGACGAGAGATGCTTTAGGTGATGACCCCTTGGCAGACACCTTTAATCGTCGCTTAAAAGGCCTTGATAAGGTTGTGCGTCGCTTGTCGGACTTAGAAGCGGTTGTAAATAGTTTTGAGTTTGATTTAGCCTACGCCTATCCCTTGGTGGTTAAACAGATTTTGTTTAGTTATCAGGTCTTACTAGATGAGATTAGAGACGATTTGATTACTGAATCTTATGAGAGCCCTTGTTTGTTAGGAAGAGAACTTAAAAAGCGAACCTGGGACGTGAAAGAACGTTTAGACGATTGGATGGGTCTTGTTGACGATCATTTGTATCACTGAGATAAACAGCTAGAAATAGCTGTTTTTTAGGTAGTATTGTGTTATTGTATGGATACAATTAATGCGTCAGTAATTTTGTTTATATGGTTTGATTTTGTGCTATAATAAAACTATACGAGGTTTACGGAAGGACTAATTGAATGATCCATGACGTTGTTGTCGAAGAAAAACGCTACACTGGTGATAATGTACCAAGGGATAGTTTTAAAATTATTGGCGCGTATGCAAACCATAGTGACGCCTACATGGCAGCTAAGAAACAGGTGGTATCGACGCCTCTGGTAACGGGACGAGACATGATTAACCGTTTCGTTTATGGCGTGGATGTTGTGACGGTTGGTCAAGTAACGACGAACCATTGTCAAACAACGATTAATGTTTATCGAATAAAAGAGGATTAGATGAAACGATTTAAAAAAATAGGTATATTGTTCTTTGTTTTTGGAAATGTCTGGTCTTTAGCTTTTGTTTTGACAGGATTAGCCACGAATAATGTGACATCAATTGGCTTTTTATTGTCGGCAGTAGTTGTTGTCATGACTTATTTCTCAGGTTTGATTAGACTACTGGATGAGCTGAAACCATCTGGCGGTCACTTGGCTTTGTCGTCGTCACTGCTACCGTTGATTGATGAACGAACCGCTTATATGACTTATGAGGTTACAGATGTGAACGTTTCTAAAGCGGATTGGGACAGTTTTAAGATAAAATTAGAAAATTACGCTGAAGATTTTTTAAAGACCCACTATCCTACCGTAGTCTTGGACCTTGAGTTTCGCTTATTCGATCAATCACTAGACGAAAAAACCAATGGACGTCATGTGGCTTTAAATGCTTATTTTGGTCAGTTTGATCATTATATTTATTTGTCCGATTGGTTGGTTCACGCAAGCCTTTATTGTGACGATTTTTCACTTGTTGTACCTACGCTGAGTCATGAGTTGGTCCACTATGCGTTGTTTAAGCTAGGTAAAGGTTATAAGGATGGTCAAGAGGATTTTGAAAAGGAATTAGAACGGCTCAATTTGCCATCGAACTACCATCGAAAAATTAGGTCTATTCATGTGGCTAGAAAAGACGTTGATGGAAAGATTATGGCAGAAATTTATATCGATCAAGAAAGGAATTTATGATGACACCAAAAGAACGCCAAGATTACGCGACACGCTTCTTATGTCAGCGTTTCGCAGAACTAACAGCAGAACTACCAGGAAAAGTGACTTTTAGCGTCGAAACAGGCCCTGATGGTCGTCTGGTTTGGATCAAAGACGAGCTCTCAGTGACGGTTGAGCTCACACCTGAAGTCTTTGTACGCCTCCAAAAAGGCACGCGCTATTTGAAAGAAAAAGCTTTGTTTAAGCTTGATGGTGACTTATCCTTTACGCCTGTGCGTCAGGCTTTGGGCTATCTTATGCTTGAAGTTAAAGCGTTGGTTAACTAAAAAAGAACCTGGATAGGTTCTTTTTTAGTATAAAAACGTATCTTTCTGAAATTTCTGAATAACAATTTGTGTGAGTTGGCTGGTCTTGAGCTTAGGATCAGACGGGACATAATTTGTTAATGTCTCTTGACCAATTGTTGTCTTAGTGTCAGCGATAAGTGCTTTTTTGACATTGGCAAGTGAATAGGTTACAACATCATCTTCTAACATGATTTGCTTAAAATAGTGGAGTCCTTGTTCATAAGCGATTTTAAGACTCGTATAGACCGCTAGATTGGCCGTTTGATTTGACGGTAAAGGGAGTCCTGGCATGTTGGTTTGATAGGTGGTTAGTTGCGAGATGAGGTAAAAGGCCATAATTTATTTTTCTTTCTATTTTAAAAAGGTATCAAGGGCATCATTATTTCAATCAACGCATCCTTGTGGGACGCGACGGTCACCATTAAGCCGTTTCCAGTGTTTTTAGACTGGTTTTGTAAAGTGTAGTGCCAAAATATGGGGTTTTGGTTGTTTTTTAGTTACGGTTGTGTTTCTTTTCTATTATTTCAGCATATCGTCAAGCGTCTTATTGCTAGCTGGTTCTTTGTAGATAAAACGTAGCGCACTACGATGTCCTTTATGCTTTAAGATAGGCTTTCCAAAGATGGCGTATTGGGTCGTTTCTGTGCCATATTGCACTTTATCAAGGATAGGACCGTTGCCGTCAACAATGACGTTTTCGATGTTTTTTTCTTTAACAAAGTTGCCTTGGGTTAATTTGATTTTGTTAGTGTATTTGATGTCATCTTGCTTGGTTTTACTTGTAATTGTGATATATTTGCTCGTTTCGCTTTTAACTGCGACGGCTACCTTGTCATGGTTAGGATGGATTGTGCGCCATTCGGTTTTTTGAACGGGAACGTCAGTACCACCTAGGAAGTTTGTAATAAATAGCAATCCAAAGAAAAGTAAAGCGGTTAATCCAAGCCAAGGGAGGACAAATTTTTTAAAATTACATTTAATATCTTCGTAGAAAACAGGTGTCGTTAACAATAAGGTAAAACCAAGTGTGCCAAGCAGGAAATAGACGCCAAAAGTTGTAAACATAAGGGACAGCCTTTCTATTGTTTTTCTTTTAGTATAGCGTATTTAAATAGATTTTCCTAACAAAAAACTAAGGCTCATAGACCTTAGTTGAAAAAATGTTTGAGTGTTTTATCGGTTGCATCATCAAGATGAACAGTGGCGATGGTTTGACGTTTTTCAACATCTTTATCAATCGTTAAGCCAAACCACTTGCTATCGGTGTGACGAATGCTGTAAGAAATGGCTGTGACGGTTGATCCAGTGCCCTTGGTTTCGACCTTATCAATGGTCTTTGAGGCTTTGTCAGTAACCAGATAGGTGTGTTTAAAGTCACCGTTTAGGCGCGTGCCTTTAGAAAGCACTTGAGACGGTGTGACAAGGCTGAGGGGCTGATTGATAGGGATTTGCACGTCGTAGGTGACGTTGTGGCAGGTAACGCCAAATCCTATCGTTAGCGCAATCGTTAAAACGATAAAGGTAGCACAACATTTAAAGGGATCAGAGCCTTTAAGGATAGCAGGAATCATGGCGATTATGAAACTGATAAGACAGCAACCAATAGGAATTAGAATGCCTAACATAGTCTTCCTTTCTAGTCAATCAATGCGTTTAATAGCTTATGAACAAGCGTATTAAAGGCTTCAAGTTTCTTAATAACGTGTTCACACTTATCATCAGGGTTATGGATGCTAAAACTGTTTATCGTTATCGGTATGATGCTTGTGTCTATAACGGTAAAGGACACACTGTTGTTAGTATAATCAAGTTTGACAATCGTAGGCGTTGTGGAAGATTCATAAAAGATACCATCTTTATCTTCTTTAATCTTACGGTAGTTAATGGTTTCAAGGGCAGGGATAATTTGGTTAAACATAGGTTTATTTCCTTTCGTTAAAAATGTTTGTGTTGCCGTTAGTCACGGTAACGGTCAAGGTCTTGTGTTCACGTTCTTTTTCGGTCGCAGGAATACCAAAAAAGAGATATTGGCTAGTGCGTTCGCCATAGGTCAGTTTGGTTACAGTTGTCCCATTTTTAGGGCCGTCGATATAGATTTTAGACACGGTTGTTTGGACGGTTTGCCCGTTTTTACGCGCAATTAAGGCGCCTTTTGGATTCGCATCGATGAAGCTTCGAAAGCGCTTGTCGGTAGGCTTCATAGCTTGGCCGTTGGCCACGTAAATCACGTCAACCTTGTCGGTATTTGGATGGATGACTTTACCAAGGGTTTGGATGTTTGGGACGGATAAAGCTAAAAGGCTGATTAAGCAAATGAAAAAGCTAAAGCCGCCGCAACCGATGAGAACTTCTATGGCATCATCGTTATCGGGAAATAGTTTTCTGATAAGCTTATAGCTACCGTAGGTTAAACCAACAAGAGCTGGGATGAAAATGATTGCAATCATGCGTGGACTTTCCTTTTCATTTTTTCTTTTAGTTTATCAAAAATAGATAAATTAAGCTATTAAAAAATGACCTTACAATTTTTGGTGGTCATTTGTGGTTTAATATGCTAAACTAAATTTAGAAAGGACTGATTCTTTATGAAACTTGCAATTATTTTAATCGTATTTCTTATTTTAGCTGCCATTCATGTGGCAACGCACGCGCAAAATATGAAAGCTGATGGCAAAACGGTAACAAAACTGACGCTGATGGCTATGTTTGTGACCATTGGCCCTGTTTACGCCCTTGGTGGCTTTATCGGCTATATGCTTATGCCTTAGTTTAAATGCTGAGGCTTTTTTCAATATGTTTATATTGTGACATGAAAGAAAGATAATAATGCCTTAGCAGGATTACTAAGGCATTGTTCACATGTTCATATTATAACATAAAATAAGGCGACTAATTCCAATAAATTGGCATAAAAGGAATGTACCAATAAGATAATAACATTTGATAGGGTCGTCATCCAGGTGTTTTTTAGATAACCACTTGAAAAAGATAAGTCCACTGATAAGTAAGATTTCGAAAGTTACGATTGTAGATAGAACGTCTGCACGTGAGAGATAGGTTAAAAATGACATAGGGGCGGTTTCCTTTCATTATAATAAGATGTTATTGCTCATGGCGATGTTTTTCGTTTGGTTTAAGGACGATGCGAAGGACCTTTTGCGAGGTTTTGCCGATTTGGTCGCCGAGATAGTCGTCATAGGTTGTTTTGGTACCATATTCTAAATGATCGATTGTGTCGCCTGAGTTAACGATGTCAATCGTATCAAAACAATATGCCTTTTGGTTATTTGGCAGACTAAGTGTGCCTTTTGAGATAGTTTTGAGGTCTTTAGCATTTAGTTGGATTGTTTTTTTGCCTTGGATAATTGTAGCATTTGTTGCGTCGATTTTTTTAAATTCTTCTTTTGTTTTGGATGTTGTTATAACGTTAAAGAGAAAGACAGTTGCTATAACAGCAAGAACGGTTGCCGCAAACGATTGAAGGATGATTTTAAAAAATTGTTCCAGTGGCCGTTTGGCGTTAAGGCGTCTCATGTCATAGGCCATGAGACAAAAAAAGAAGATGTCTGTGAGGATAAAGGTTAATTTAAGGGCCATGGATAATAGACCTTTCTAGTGTGTTTTCTTTTATTATAGCATGGGGGAGTTGTTTATTAAATTGTTTATTGAATGACAATATGACGTTAATTGTGGTAAAATAACTTATTAAAAAAGGCCGTCAAAGGTGTCCAAAGACACCTTTGACGACTTCTAATATATTTATTATAGCAGTTTATTTGATCAACATCAAACCGTTGGTGATAGCTATAGTAGGACAATGTTAGCAAAAAGAGCCAGTATAATCACGCGCAGTGGCGTTAATTCGACCTACTCATTGCTCTCCGATTCGTGTGAGTGTGGTGGAGAAAACTCGCCAAAATTCTTTGTCTAATGGGCTTTCGTGTGCTTTACGCATTAGCCTTATAGAGTGGTCTGTCCAACGCGTAGTGTTATAGCCATTGGTTTCTGCATGTTCTAACAACGTTTGTTTTAATTCACGTATAAAATCACTCACAAACACCACATCACTTGTTTTTTTATGAGCTATGAATTTACGCTGATACAGTTGTTCTAACATATCAAGTGTATCTTCTAGCGAAATTAGACGGTCAATGGTTTCAGTTTCATCATAATCAAAGGTAAATTCAACATTGTTATTTTCAGACATATAACAATACTCGCTTTCTTAAGCTTTTTTATAGCTTAATTATACTATTTTTTAGATATGCGTGGATAGTTTCCTTTCTCTAATAAGTTATTTTAAGCACATGACCTTTGGCGTCGCCTTTGTAAAACAAATAGCCATAGAGTTTGGCAGGACGATAGACGGTGCCGTAGCTGATTTTAAGTGGTTTTTGACCGTTGCCTTCGAGTTTAAGGTCATCGTAAGCGTAGGCCTTGCCGTTAACGGTCAGTTTTCCTGACCAGTGCAAATCGTCTTTAGTCACTTGATCGAGCGTTTTAAGGACCTCATAATGCTTGTTAGGGGACTGATAGCTGGTTAAGGTGGCTTTGTCGCTAGGAAGCGTGACCCATTCAATTTGGTCTTTGGTTGCGGTTGTTTCGCAAATGCCTCGAAATATTGCTGCGTAGAAAATAAGACCAAGAATTGTACCGAAGGTTAAACTGACTTTAAGATTTTCTTTAAACGGGAAATCGTCGCGATAACAAAAGAAACAAAAGGCTATTGTGCCAAGGATGGCGACAAAAAATAAGGTGACGTTGAGAGTTGTCATGAGAAAATTTCCTTTTTTCTTTTAGTTTAACAGGATTAGGATGAATTGCAAGCTAAAACCAGACGGGGAGATAAAGATATGTTATAATGTAGATATAGTTATGAGAAAGGACTGATGACGAATGACGGTTTTTGAGAAACTTGCTCCCGATGTTGATTTGATGGCTGTTGTTGTTATTGATGAAACGTTTAATGGAACTGATGTTGATAGCGTTACGGTAACGGATAAGAGTGAGATTTGTCAGATGTTCAGAAAGGATTAGATATGACTTTAGTGGATTTAGAAAAAGTTGATAATGGCTTTTTGGTAGATTATGTTGAAAAACGTGACCAAAAAGAGCATGGCTTTAAAGCAGCCTATGAGGCTGAAGTAGCTTCGATTGAAGATGAATTAAATTAAAAAAGAACACCTGTGTAGGTGTTCTTTTTATGTCAGTTGGTTTTATGTCAGTTGGTGGCTGCCACCTAAGGAAATTGTCGTTTCGGTGGCTGTCACCTAAAGAATTGTCGCTTGACCTTTACATATCGAATTTCAATCAACGCGTTTTACGAGATGCGATTTAGAATGATTACATTATCTGTTCTAAGTTATCTTTATTGTATCAGATTTTAATCATAGCGTCAATTTAATCCCCAAATCGTTTGTTAAGGTCGTCTGTTTTAAAGACCACGCGCAAGACGTTTTTGCTTTCTTCGTTATAGTGGAAACCAAAGTAGTCACGGTAGTTTGTTTCTTTGCCGTACTCGAGATGATCAATGGTTGTACCGTTTTTGGTATTGATTAGCTCAATATCTTTAATATCTCGTTTAGCAGTCCCTTGATCGTCTGACAAGCTAAGGGTTCCATCTGAGAATGCTTTGAGGTCTTTAGGATTGGTTTGATTGTTTAGCGTTACGGTTTTCTTACCGCTTGTTAGCGTTGTTGTAACGTTAGCTGTATCGAGTTTACGATAATTGTGGCTTGTTTTTGGCGTTGAGAAGGTATGGACGACGCCGAGACAGATAATTGAAGCGATGACAAGCGTGAGTATCATGTTCATCCCTGCGATTAGAATAGTTAGAATAAGACTATCATCGGTATTGACGTCTTTGTTAGCAGGCCAAACGATGACGAGTGCTGTGATAAAGGACAGTGCTACTGTTAATTGTAGAGCCATGTTTGAAAGTTCCTTTTTTCTTTTAGTTTAGCAATTTTAATCGTCTTATGCAAGCGAAAATCAGCCGTTAAAAAATGTTCCGTAGGACGTTTTTTAACGGCACAAAAAAACGGCGATAGCGTTAGCTATCGACGCCCCGACAAAAAACCTGCTTTTGCGGAACGCAAAAGCAGGGAAAACAAACGTCAAACTAACGACAAACAAACGACAAACAAACGTCAAAATAGCGTCAAACTAACGACAAAAAAACGCTAAGATTAGCGTTTTAGTTTGCTTTTAGTGATGACAGAATTTGAGTACGGACATCATCGACACCATTTGGCGTGTTAGGTAAGAATAATGTTTGATTCCCTTTGGCTGCAAAGGTGTTGAGGGTATCAAGGTATTGGTTGGTGAGAAGAATCGACATGATTTGTTCTTCTGTCATACCTACATTGGCTTCTTTTAGTTCAGCAATCGATTCAGCCAAACCATCGACAATGGCTTTACGTTGTTGGGCAATACCGACCCCGTGGAGACGGTCTTTTTCAGCTTCGGCTTCGGCGGCTGTGACGATTTTGATTTTGTCAGCTTCAGCTAATTCTTGAGCGGCTACGCGTTTACGTTGAGCCGCATTGATTTCGTTCATAGATTGTTTGACTTCAGCGTCGGGTTCTACCTTGGTGATCAAAGTTTTAACGATGACATAACCATAGGTGGTCATTTCTTCAGCCACCTGGTGTTGGACTTCGAGGGCAATTTCATCTTTTTTCTCAAAGAGTTCGTCAAGTGTTAATTTCGGAACGGATGAGCGTAGAGCATCTTCAATATAGGATTTGATTTGTGCTTCTGGACGCATGAGTTTGTAGTAGGCGTCGGTCACGTTGCGTTCATTGACGCGGTACTGAGTCGCGACATTCATCATAACAAAAACATTGTCTTTGGTTTTGGTTTCGACCACGATTTCACTTTGTAGGAGACGTAATTGGATGCGTGAAGCGATTTTGTCAATGCCAAATGGTAGTCGGCTATGAATCCCACTGGATGCGATTTTGTGGTAGCGACCAAAACGTTCGATAATGGCTACGGATTGTTGTCTGACAACAAAAATGGTGCTGAGGGTTCCGCCCAGAAAGACAAGAACAGCGATAATAAGAAGAATGAATAGTGCCTGCATGGCGAATTCCTCCGATGGTTTTTTCTTTTATTTTAGCACTTAGAAGAAATTAGTCAAGAAAAAACACGGGGGGGGGCTTTTTTGATATAATAAAGGTAACAAAAAAGAAATTGAGGTTTTATACTTATGACTGAAGAAGTTAAATCACCTTTTGGTTCAGATTTTGGAAAACCACGTCCTTATGACTTTGATACGATTGGTTTTTCAGAAAGCGAGCTACGTGCAATTGAAAATGCACAAATGGATGCGGCAGCATCTAGTCAGGTTCCGCGTGCTAGTTATGCAGGTGTCCCTTTGTCACAAGCTGTTCGAGATGGCGCCGTCAAAGAAGAAAATGGGGTTTACCGTTTTGGGAATTGTAAGGTGTCTGCAAAAGGCTCACCAATTGTAGCTTTTGATGACCGTGGGGGCGACTTTATTATGACCAAGGCAACAGGTCAGCGCTTGACGGTTGAAAACAGTCAGATTGATGATGCGGATATTTTGTTTGATGCTGATATTACGATTAAAAACAGTCAATTACGTGGAAAAACGGAAATTAAATCTCATGTGATTGATGACGAGTTTTATCAATATAATCAGGTATCTATTATCGAAGATAGTTATGCCTTAGATAGTAAGATTGATGCGAGTACGGTGAAAAATTCACGTGTGATTGATGCTAACATGCGTGGTGGCTCACATGTGGAAAAAGCGACGCTTGTTAACTCTGGGATTGATCAATCAGAGATTAAAGAGGCGATGGTTGAAAAATGTGGTTTGGTTAATAGTGATGTCATTCGTGTTGGTCAAGTGAGAGAAACGGCTATGTTTGTTAGCAGCATTAAAGATGTTGCATCTGTGGCTAAAAGTCAACTTGATTTTAGTAATATCATTAATAGTGGGCGTTTAGAACATGTGGACGCTTATAATGTCAATGTGAGTGACTTGTTTGAGTCAAATGTCCAATTGCGTTCGGATGCTAATAACGATTTAGTGGTGACTCCATTGGTGACATTGGGGGATGACGAAGTGACGATTGATGAAAGTCAATTTGATATGAGTCCTCAAAAAGGTTTGCAACAATAAGATGGAATGGCGCAAATAGCGTCATTTTTTGTATATTTGACATAGCGACACATTCATGGTAAAATAAATCTATTCTTTAAGAAATGGGGATTTTTCTATGAAACGTAAAACTGTTAAAGGCTTAGCCTTATTAGCGATTGTTGGCCTTGGATCTGTGGCGACCTTAGCGTCTGCAGAGACGACGACACATGGACGCTATGGCACGGATTTAGCTATTGATTTGACCAATCGTCCAACAGAAGGCGAACAGTACACGTCAACAGGGCGTATTGTGCGTGTGCGTGACGTTGAGGATGCTTCTCAATATTCCTTTAATGACAACGGTCAAAAAGTTTATAACTTTACGGCTGAAGCAGGCTTTCAGTTGCCTGAGTCAACAGACTTTTTAGGCAACTATAACTACGAAGGTCATATCTTTGTAAATGGCGTGGAATATCGCTATTGGTCGCTGAAGCATTATCACTATTAAAAAAAGACTCGTCCGCATGGATACGTCTTTTTTAAAACCTCAAAAAGAGCGATTAGCGTAAGCTAATCGCGAAAGTATAAACTAAAAAAGACCTGAATTGGTCTTTTTTAGTTTAATGACGATAGGTTTCCATTTTTTCGTGGAAATAGTTTTCCATCATGCCAAAATCCAGTCATGTTTTTTACGTCTTGATAAGTATCAAGTCTTTCTATGAGTGATTAATTTGATTATAGCATAGTGGCTTGTTTTTGTCTGTTAAGAAGTTGAGGATTATTTGATCGCATTAGTCACAAAATCAATATAGGCAAGGATTTTGTGTTTGTTAGGTTTGTTTTCGGCGTAGCTTTTAAGCGCCTCTGTAGAACTACTAAAGGCAGGGGAATGCCAATGGTCAGATGGTTTGATGTAGGTGATCATGTCATTATTTGACCAGTGTTTAAGGACCATATAATCATCATTTGAGCGTAGCATGACGTCGTCATCACTATCCATATAGGCTTGTCCAAGGACGGTAATGTTTCCATAAAGGTTGACATGTCCTAAGATGGTGCTATTGTTTTTGACGGTGGCTTTATCAAAAACGCAGGCTGACCCTGAAATAACAGCGTTGTCAATGATGGCGTCATACAAGTGACCCAAGGAGACCCCCGATTTTAATCGGGGGAGGAATTGGAGCCAGTCTTTTTATGAATTAATTGTTTTTTGTTACGTTTTTTATTAGCGTTCTTTTTTTATATATTAACGTATCGGTTAATCAAATAAGCATTCGTATGAGCCAATTGTGTTAATTTTTTATAACTTCGATTTGTATCTTTTAAACCTTCTACAGAAGCAAGAGCAAATATTCCTGAGCTTCGTCGGCCTTTGATATAATAACGATGATTATCGAATAACACGAGATCATACAGTTGAAAACCGAAAGTGGCAGTCGGCAAACATGCTGCTTTGCGTACATGTCCTTTGCTAAAGATCGCACGATGTAATTGACGATTATGACGACGCATTTTTACTTTGACAACGGTTTGTTCCATAGATGGAACAGTTGGAAAATCAGCGATACATTTAGCGTCAATATGATGAGCTTTTGAAAGGCTTGATTGAATACGTTTATATTTTGTAATATAGCCATATGTTATTTTTACATTTGGGTATTTTTTATCAATGGTGTTGTATAAAGCCCACCTGGTCGCGTTCATGTGTGCCATATATTCAAACAAACGTTTTTCATTAGGCAATTGTTTCAATTTTGCAGCGGCTTTTTTGGCAGGTAAAGTTTGCTTAATAAATTCTTCTGCAGTTAATGTATCTTTTTTCTGATTACAATTATGGCAAGATAAGGTTAGATTATCAATACGGTTAGAACCACCTCTTGTTTTTGGTATCATGTGTTCCACTTCAAATTTAGAAACGCTTTTTCCGCAATAGAAACATTTACGTTTGTGTTTTTCAAGAAGATAATTGCGGATATTATAACCTTGTAAGGTTCCTTGTTGATACTCAATGCTTGAAATATCAGGATTTTTGATTTTTTGAATGTCGAATTCAGCAACTTCAACAATAATGGTTTCAATAGGAAAATAGCGATGTAAATGATCAATTTCGTTCAGTTGTACATCGACTTTTTGTTCAAGAGATGGTGGTAACCAACCTTTTTTCTTATTTTTACGATTATTGAACCGTGGTTTACGGTAACGTGTTTTTCTAGAACGACGGTTTTGTCGGTACATGCGTCTATCTGAGAGACGTTTAGAAATATCATCGCGTGCAATGACTTCGGCATTATAATATTCACGGTGTTCATTAGCTACAGAATAGCCTGAATGGATAGCACCGCTATCAACGCCAAGTGTCATGGGTTGAATAATATGTGTGTCAGGTTCATAATCTAATTGGATTGTGAACGGCTCATACGATACAATATGAGCTTTTTGTGTTTTTAAAAGACGGTAAACTTTGCCAAGACGTGTTGTTGGCATTAACGGTTTACCTTGTTGGTCTAACACGCAAGCTTGCGTTGTTTGTTTGGTTAGTGTTCTTGTCATATGTTTTGACAAAGTCCTTTCTAGTTTATTTTTTGCGGTAAGCGGGTATAAACAAACCCTTTGTTGCCTTCGCCAATGTTAGTTTGTAGTTTTATATCGTCATTACACGGTTCCTACCAATTAGAACTATTTAATAATAACGCGTAGAGCGTGGGACTAGGCAAACATCCCAAGGTACCTATATATTTACAACTAACGTAGTTTTAAAAAAACTAAGGCTAATCAATCACGGTTTGATCAACTCACTATAAAGGAGTCAAGCAAACTGCCCACTTTAGTGGGTGGTTATTGATAAAGACGGGCTTTGCCATAGACTTTGGCCTTATCAACAAGGATGAAATTTCTTAGGTTCTAGCTCTTTGACAATCGCTGTATAAGACTTGTAGCAATCGCCCCATGTTTTATTGTGCGTGTAGCCGTAATCAATAAAAGTTTTGGTGTCACCTTCAAAGAGGATATGTCTATTTTTGTCATGTTGAAGCCATGTTTGAGTGTCTATGATATAAGTGATGTAGGTGTTGTTGAAGCCTTTAAATGTGGCATAATCATTTGTTGATGTGATAGGTTTTGCGTTTTCAGGAAGATTGAGAATGGTGTGGTCTGAAATGACAAATTCATCAGAAACATGGGTGTGTCCTTTAATGACGGCGTAATCACAAATTGTGGCGTAACTTGAGATCTTAGCATGTCCTTCAATGTGTGCGTGATCACAAATATAGGCGTGGTCGTTAATAGTTGCGTTACCTGTGATGCGAGCGTCGTCGTTAATTTCAGCAAAGTTTGAGATGACGGCTCGATGACCAATGAATGCATGTCCTCTAATATCGGTTTGGTCACGGACTTGAGCGTTGTCTGTAATGGTGGCATAGCCACCAATCATAGTGTCGCCTGTGACAAAGGCTTCTCCACGAACAGTAGCGTGATCTGTAATTTGGGCATTACGTGTGATAGCCGCTTCTTCAGAAACATGTGCGGTTCCTGTAATTTTAACATTATTGTGGGCTGAGGCTTTGTTTTCAATGACAGCCTTGTCTTTAATGAGGGCGTCATTGTGGAGTTGGGCATCATCTTTGACACGGGAGTTGTCAAGGGCCATGGCGCCTTTAAAGATCCAAGAGTTACCTTTTTGGTCAAGGTTTTTTTCAGATTGTACGTAACCACCGAGGTCACCTTTATAAATGTTTTCGCCTGATGATGTCGTAAAGTTTTTTAAGGCTTTGATACGAAAAAGGGTGCGTCCACGGTAAGTTGTTGAGAAGGCGTAATCAAGTTCAAATTTTTTCATAACTTTCCTTTCTTAGAAAAATAGGGGATGCTTTCCAACGAGTCTAAGGAGTTGCTTATAGAAGCGTCTTTGGTCTGTGGTTTTAGCGGAGCGAAGGAATTCTCTAGAATTGCCATAAAATTTGTTGTGATACCACATGTCATTGGACTTGGTATAGGTAATGTAGTTATTTTCTGGGGAATAGATGTTTTCTTTTTCTGTATTTAATTTGACGCAAAAAACATCGGTTGGCGAGTCGATAATGGCGTCACCTGTGATGGTTTCGTTGCCATCGAGAGTTGTTGTGACGTGGGCAAAACCAGAAACATGGACTTTGTTACGAAGTGTCGCGTCACGATAAATGCGGGCGTGTTCACTGATGTGGACGTGGTCATAGAGATTAGCGTCGTCTTTAATTTGAGCATTACCTGTGACAATGACGTTCCCACGTAAGGTAGCTTTGCCGTAAACAAGGGCGTTGTCTGTGACTTGACTAGTGCCAGTAATGGCAGCATGTTCATAGATTTGGGCATTTCCTGAAATGCTAGCCTTGTCTTGGATAAAGGCATTGTCATAGATAGATGCATTGTTATAGATTTTTGCATTATCTCGAACAATAGCGCTATCTGAAACGCTAGCATGATCTTGGATAATAGCGTTGTCTGTAACAAAGGCGTCATTTTCAACGAGAGCCTTATCTTTAATAATGGTGTTTCCATGGATTTGTGCGTCATCGGTAACAAGGGCATCACCAAAAACTTTGGCGGTATCGTGAACCCAAGCGGTTCCGCTGTGACTGAGGTTGTTGTCACTTTCAATGTAACCGCCAAGGGTATCTTTTTTGATGGTGTTAAAATCTTTTAGGGCACGAATGCGTCGAAGGGTGATGTTATTGACCGTTACAGTGTCGTCAGAGAGCAGTTCATATTTAGGATTTTCTTGTTCTTGGGCTTTGAATTGACTTTCGGCAAAGGCGACACATTGTTCGTAGATTTGACCTTTGGCTTGGCTTTCTTCATAGCCTTCTGCAATGAGGTTTTTACTTGTTCGGTTAAAATAGTTGACATTCCAAAGTTTGTTAGAGGTGGTATAAGTCATGGTTTCGCCATAGGTGTTTTTAATGACCATGTAATCATAATCAGAGGCTACGACAGCATCACTTGTAATCATTGTGGCGCCGTCAATGGTGACATTTCCTTTAATGGTTGTGTTACCGCCAATAAGGGCGTAACCTTTGATGTTAGCCTTGTCTTGGATAGTGGCACGTCCTTTAAGATTAGCGTGTTCGGTGACGATAGCCTTGTCTTTGATACGAACGGAGTCTTCGAGTTTTGCATGTCCTGAAATGGTTGTTTTTCCTTCAATACGTGTCTCATCTGCGACGTGTGCTTGTTCAGTGATGTGTGCATGTCCTTTGATATGAGCATTGCCTGAGCAGATAGCTGCACGGTCAATAGTAGCGTTTTCTGAGATAAGGGCCATAACACGAACCGTAGCGCCGCCTGAAACAGTTGCATGGTCTTTGACAATGGCTCCATCATAGACGGTAGCTTTTTGGCTGACAATGGCTTCGTTTTTGATTTTAGCATCACCGTTAACGGTAGCTGAGCCCATGACTTTGGCGTTATCATAGACCCAACAATTACCGTTGTGGCTAAGGTTTCTATAGTCTTCGATATAGCCACCGAGGTCGCCCGCTTTAACATCACCAAAGTCCTTTAAGGCTTTGATGCGACAAAGGGTGCGACTTTGAGTGGGCGTTTCAAAGTAGGTGGCTGTACTTTCATCTAATTCATATTTCATTTTGTTGTACTTTCTACGATTGCGATGTAATGTTGATAAATGGTTTTGGCTTTGTCTGTAGTTGCGCTATCTAAAAGGTCTTGGTGATTACCAATGACGCCTGTGTCAGCGACCCAGGTTTGGTTAGATGTGGTATAGGTGAGATAGCGGTTTTGAGAGATATCGTTAAAGCCAAAGACGTCGTTAGAAGAGCTAATAATAGCGTCATTGATGAGATGTAGAGAGCCTTCGAGTTTGGTTTTTCCAAAGACATGAACACTGTCTGTAATGAGGACATCGTTGTAGAGTTTAGCCTTACCGTAGACATTAGCAAAGCCTCTGACACGTACACGATCGTTAAGGTAAGTGTCATCATAAACTTTGGCGTAGTCTGTAACTTGCACGTTGTCATTAAGCATGGCGTTACCATAGACCTTAGCATGGCCTGAAAGCGTGACCTTATCGTTAATGCGAGCACTTCCAAAAATCTCTGCGTCATTAGAAACACGCGCTTGACCGCTAACTAAGCTATCGCCATAGACGCTAGCTTGGCCAGAAATACAAGCATGGTCACAAACGAGAGCCGATTCATAGACTTTCGCATGGCCTGAAATACGTGCCTTGTCGTAAAGGGTTGCGTCACCTGAGATGATAGCGTTATCTGAAACGATGCTATTATGAGTAACGGTAGCCCTGTCGTTGACTTGAGCGAAATCTTTCACAATGGCGTTATCTGTAACAGTAGCGTCATCAGAGACTCTTGCATCGTCCATGACCTTGGCGTCATTATAAATCCAACAATTGCCGTCTTGACTAAGGTTGTCAGTCGATGCGACAAAGCCTCCGAGGTCACCTTTTTTAATGTTAGTGAAGTCTTTAGTAGCGCGAATACGACAGAGTGGACGTCCTTCAAAGATGATGGAATGTTCAGGGGCCAATTCATATTTGTAAAGAGGTTTTTGAAGGTTGTTAACAAATTGGATGTAGTGTTCCATGTATTGGCGAGATTTTGGTGAGGTGATGGTTTCTAAGAGTTCGTTTGTTGTGCCATAAAAATCTTTGAAACGCCATTTGCGATTGTGAGTCGTGTAAGTAAAATAGTGGTTTTTAGGTAACCAATGGGTTTTAAAGACAAAGATACCCTTAGAATCATAGAAGGTGTAGTCACCTGATAAATGGGCATAACCGTCGATATGGGTACCGTTTGTGATGGTGACCTTGTCTTCAACAATAGCATTATCTGTGACTTGTGCGCAACCGTTAACGGTGGCCTTGTTACGGATTTGAGCGTTTCCTGAAATAACTGCGCTATCTTCAATAACTGCGTCATCGGTGACAATAGCTCGGTCACGGATAATGGCGTCATCAGAGACGACGGCGCGTTTTGAGACAATGGCGTGGTCACGAATGTCCGCGTAGTCTGAAATGATAGCGTTGTCTTTGACGATAGCACGTCCACTGACGGTAACGTTATCGTCGAGAGTGGCTTTATCTTGAAGGACAGCGTAGTCACTAATGGTAGCTTCGCCTGCTAGTAGGGCGTCGCCGCGGACTTGCGCGTGGTCAAGGCTGGCAGCGCTGTCGTAAATCCAACAGTTACCTTTGTGACTGAGATTTTCTTCAGACATAACATAGCCTCCAAGGTCGCCTTCTTTAATGTCAGAAAAGTTTCTTAGGGCCTTGATTTGATAGAGTTGTTGGTCGTCATGAATAATGGGATTTGTGAGTTCGTATTTTTTCATATGTTTCCTTTCTTAGTTGGTTTTTGATGGGTTTAACTGTTAGGTGTTTGTTCTGCAAAGTTCACATAGCGCTCATAGTTTTTTCCAGAGATTTCACTATCAGCATAAGCTTTTTCAATGAGCTCTTGGCCTGTGCCGTAGAAACAACCGACTCGCCACATAGCGTTGGATGCGGTGTAGGTAAAGTAACGATAGCTTGACCAGTTATTTCTGAAAACTTGGTAGTCAGAACTATTGGCGACGATAGCGTTACCTAGAATTTCAGCCATGCCTGTAATGACGCTGTCATTAAGAACAGTTGCGTTATCGCCGACGACCGCATAATCGCTAACAATGGCTTTATCTTTAACGAGAGCCTTATCAGAGATAATGGCGTTACCACCAATGGTAGCATTATCTGTGACGGTGGCATGGTTTTTAATAGTCGCATTATCTAAAAGAAGGACTTTACCTGAGACACGGGCATATCCTGACACATGGACATTGTGCCAGATTTGAGTGCGATCCGAAACGTCTGCATACATGTCACAAAGAGCATTGTTGGTGACGATAGCATTGCCTGAGACGGTGGCATCTCCTGCAATAGTTGCGTCTAGGTTAATAGAGGCGTTATCTTTAACGTTGGCATTGTTTTTGACGACAGCATTATTATTAATCGTGGCGTTATTTTGAACGATAGCATTGTCTACAACACGCGCATTGCCTGTGACAATGGCATCGTCATAAACCCAACAGTTGCCGTCTTGACTGAGATTATGTTCTGAATGAATATAGCCTCCAAGGTCGCCTTTTTTGACATCAACGAAGTCTTTTAAGGCTTTGATACGGTAGTGGGGAAGGTTATTAAGGTTGATTTTGGTTGATTTATCAAGTTCGTATTTTTTCATGAGTTTTCCTTTTCTACAAAATTTACATAGCGTTCATAGTTTTTTCCAGAGATTTTACTATCGGCATAGGCTTTTTCGATAAGCTCTTGACCTGTGCCGTAGAAACAACCAACTTTCCACATGTGATTTGATTTGGTATATGTAAAGTAACGACCACTAGACCAGTTGTTTCTAAAGACCTCGTAGTCGGACATAGCTGTAATGACAGCATTTCCTGTGATGTTGGCTTTAGCTGTGATGACGCTGTTATATGCGACGGTTGCCTTACCACTGACAAGGGCATCTTCTGCGACATGAGCATTGTTTTTGATGATGGCGTTACCATAGATAATCGCACAATCGGTAATGAAGGTGTTGTTTGTAACGGTTGCGTGACCGAAAATTTTAGCTTGGTCTTTTACTGTGGCATAGCCTGAAACGGTAGCATGTTCTGAAACGAAGGCGTTTTCAAGAAGTCTAGCATGTCCTGAAACGGTTGCGTTTCCACTACAAATAGCGTCGTCTGTGATGAGAGCCTTTCCTGAAACAGTGGCGTCTTTTGAAACAGTGGCGTGACCTTGGATGGTAGCCTGTTCTTTGATGATGGCGCTGCCTTTAACGGTAGCTTTATGTCTAACGATAGCGTTGTCTTTGACGGTAGCATTGTCCACGACTTTGGCTTCGTGATAAATCCAACAGTTACCGTATTGACTAAGGTTATCTTCTGAGGTAACATAACCGCCATAGTCACCTGCTCTAACGTTAGCAAAGTCCTTAAGGGCTCTGATGCGATAGACGAAGTAGATGTGTTGGTTGTTTCCGAGGAAGATTTTTCTAGAGGTATCAAGTTCGTATTTTTTCATGAATGCTTTCCTTTATTCTAACAGGTTTTTTCTTTTTCTTTAACGTTGTTTAGCTCTTTCGCTAAATTCATAAAGAGTTGTGGCAAGTCTTCTGGATTATCGATTGTGGCTTCGGTGTCAAAAAGAATGGTCAATGGGTCTGGGTCGTCTGGATAGCCATAGCTGACGGTGACATTGTCACGTTCTTTAGTGTGGTTAATCCAATCGTCAAAGGTTTGCGCGTGGAGTGTGATGCTACCGTCTGGATTGAGACGGAAATCAAAAGTGGTGTCGTCTTTATCCCAATCGAGGTCGGTGTGGACATTGCCGTTAAGTCCTGCTGATTTGAGGTTTTCGGAATTGTTTAAAATGGCAATAATAGCTATATAACGTTCCATATCGGTGGTAGCTTTGTCAAGCGATTTAGCTTTTGAGGGATAGTCGTAGTTGAAATAGAAGGGATTACCTGGTTGACGGTAGTAAAAGGTGCCGTTACTGTAGCTAAGACCGTTGTAATTGTCTACAAAAGCTTGGATGCGTGGCGATTCGCTGGTGACTTGTTGTAGGGTTTTGATTTGAGTATCAAGACTTGTCAGTTGACGGGTTGCTTCGTTGATTTGTTTGACCAGTTGTGTTTTTTGATATTGAAGGTCGTCGATAGTTGGTTGAGAGTGCATGTGTGTGTTTCCTTTCTTAATAAAGTTCTACAAGTCTGTAGTAGTAACTGATGTTGTCCATGGTTTTGGCCAGATCATCATCGTTTTGGAAGCGTTCTTTTTGTTTTTGCCAAAAGTCAGCGAGGCTTTCAAGGTCATTAAAGGCTAAATCTAGTGGGAGGCGCGTGTCTAAAATAATGACAGTTTTATTGCGATCTGTGGCACGTTCTATTTTGTAACGAAGGTCGACAAAATGGCGCATGAGTTGTGTAGCGGGATTGCTTTTAGTCAGGTCTTGTTTAAGTTTTGTGGTAGTCTTATCGTCGTCCATAAGACGGCTTTTATAGTAGTCGAGTAGTAGGTCTAGGTCGATATCTGTTTTTGACCAACCGATGCGTTCAGCAAGAGCGATGAGTAGAGGTTTCATGAAGTTGTTTCCTTTCGTAGTAGAGAATAAAAAATAGTTTTAAGACGGGATGAACGTCTTAAAGCTTAAGAAGGGCTTTGCCTTTTTCAGTCAATTGGCAAACAGGATAGTTGCAAAAACCGCTTGGACGAATGCGCCCTGTGTAGGTAAAGATGCCGTCTTTTTCAAGAACAGCAATGAGGTTAGCAGGTGCGTTATTGGTGTCAAGGTAGAACATATCAGGGCTTTCAAGTGTTTCAGCGAAGTTGGTGGTGAGGTCACAATAATAACCGTCATCATATTCTTCAGGCTCGGTTTCAAAAACCATGATGGCCAAGTTGTCGTTAATGTAGCGGTTAGTTTTAAGGTCAGCTGTGACAGGTTGGTTGACAGAATTTTTAAAGGTGAATGACATGAGATTAAGCGTCCTTTCTAGGTTTTTTTCCTTTTTTAAGGTTTTGGATTAGTTGTCTGAACATGGGGCTTTTATTTAAGTCAATATGGTCGGTTTTTAAAAAGTCTTTGAGAGACATAGGGTGTTTCCTTTCTAATTGTTCATAAGATTTTTAATCTCTTGGTAGGCTTTTTCTTTTTCAGTTTTTTGAGGATCTGGTTGGTGAGACACGGTTACACGCGCAATATTTTCTGTTTTCGTGGTCGAATAGTTTCAAAGTTTAAAACGATAGGTACGTTTGGCGAATTCGATGCGTTCGATACGTTTGGTTCCTGTTAAAGCCTTTTTGTAGTAGTTGTTGTTTGAGAGTGGTTATGGCTGGATGTTTTCTAATAGATTAGTGAGTTGTTTGTCAATGAATGGGAAGAATTGTTCAGGCTTTAATGACGACGGTAAGTCAAGTTCGACCGTGACGTAGGCATTTGCGATTAATGGACTGTTACGATTAATTTTTTTGGTAACGATGACGTGACCTAGATGAGATGCATTTTTAGCGATGTGGAGTTCGATGTGTTTTTCTGGATCGTCAAAGGCAAGGTATCCGTGTTTAATATAGTTGGTGCCGTTATAGGTGTAGCCATATGTTTGTGCGAAACTATTAATTTTAAGTGGAAACCAGTTAAAAATGTCAGCAAGTTCTATCCAGTTGTTGTTCGTGATTAGTGTTCCTTTCTAATAGGTTAATGAATTCTTTCTAAAAGGTCGATAAGTTGTTCATTGACAAAAGGAAAGAAACGTTCAGGTGTCAATGACAGAGGCAAGTTGATTTCAGTTGTGATGTAGGTGCTAGTGGCAAGAGGATGATTCCACATAAGTTCTTTAGTGATTGTGATGTGACCCAGGTTATCGTTATTAGTTGCAAGGTGACATTCGATAGTTTTTCCTGGGGCTTCAAAGATGAGATGTTCTTTATAGGGACGACAGTTGGTTTCAAAACTGCGACTGTAAGAATAGCCGTGAGGTTCCGCAAAAGCTTTCATGTCTTTGGGGAACCAGTCACGAATCGCTTGAGTGTTTTTCCAATTGTTGTTTTGTTCTTGCGTTAGCATGAGTAGTTATCCTTTCAAGAGTGGGATGGTGACAACATTTCGGTTACTATCAAAGATGGTAGCGTCTTGTTGCCCGTTCCACATTGTTATTAAATTTAAGCGAAAAAGTGAATAATCTGTTCCGTAATAACGATTATCTGCGTTGAAGGTTTTGTTAAAAGCGTTGATGATGAGTTGAAGATGTTCGTCATAATCATCTGTTTCGAAGGTTCCATTAATTGTTAAGGTTGCGGTGTTGTGAATAGGAATTTGGTCAGGGCAAAAGGCGTGTGTTTGTTTAGGGTTATCAATGCCTGTTGCTGGGCCGTGTGCGTGGTTTTGGAAAACGTGAATGTCAAGACCTGGGAAGTAGAATGTGTCAAAGGAAATTGGATCAAAAATATCTGGATTTTCTTTAGCAAGTGTTTGTAAGTTGGCTTTGAAGGTTTCTTTAATTTTTTGACAAGCTTTGTTGATTTTGTGATCAGCTTCTTTTTTTGTTTTGGTATTACGGATGATTTTATCATTGATGTAAATCATGGCAGTGCCATTAATATCAAAATATGTTCCCATAGTGTGTTCCTTTCGTTAGCGATTGATAATTTCTTTGATGATAGCGATGTCTGGAGCTAGAATTGTCATTAGAACTGTTAGTGTGACAGCGATAACTGTAGCTATGAGGAAAATTAAGGCTTCGATTTTGAGACATTTTATACTGCTGTCTAGCAAATTTCCGTTGTTGTCGATATCGGTTGTTAACCATGCGAGAAAGACACTAAGCGCGATAACAAGAAGCATAGTATTTCGAATGGTACCTAGAGAACTGTAAATAACATATTCTTGACGTAGTTTTGGGTAGTTGTCAAGTATGGTTTGTAAGGCGTTTGTTGGAATTTTGAAGGTTTGGGCTAATTGTTGTAATAGTTGGTTCATTATATGTCATCCTTTCGTGACTGTCAAATAATAGTTGTGTACGTAATTGCGGACAGCTAAGCCGTCCTCCACAACACAAATCATGGGCACGGGGGCGGGCGTTAGCCTGCCAGCCCGCAAAAAAGAGCCGTTTCAGCGTTAGCTGAAACGGATAAGAAAACACTATAATGAAGCAACATGTGTCGCTTTATTATAGTGATAATGGTAGATTTTAATCCATACGCTTGCGTGTTTTCAATCAACGTACTCGTGAAGAGTGCGACCGAGATGCCATTATATCGATTGTTTTGTTTTTGTTTCAATCAACGCACTGGTGAAGAGTGCGACCGACGCTTACCGTTTCAGGTGATAAACCTAAGATATTTTAATCAACGTACTTGTGAAGAGTGTGACTGGTCTTGTATTTCAATCAACGCACCTGTGAAGAGTGCGACGATTTTAGTAGAAAATTGCTGTCGAATTTTCTGAATTTCAATCAACGCACCCGTGAAGAGTGTGACGTGTTAGTTGTGTGGTCATGCCACATAATTAAGTATTTCAATCAACGCACCCGTGAAGAGTGCGACTGTAGGCAAATCAAATTGCGATTCGTCTATCTCATCATTTCAATCAACGCACCCGTGAAGAGTGCGACCTTTAATGGAGTACCTCACATCACCGTTTTGTTTATTTCAATCAACGCACCTGTGAAGAGTGCGACACCGCTTGAGGAGTAAGAAAAAATAAGTTGCGCTAATTTCAATCAACGCACCCGTGAAGAGTGCGACGAACAACTGGTTAGATATCACAGATATTTTTAATTATTTCAATCAACGCACCCGTGAAGAGTGCGACGTGACCTATCTTTTGTTGTCTTGCAAACCCCTGCGGATTTCAATCAACGCACCCGTGAAGAGTGCGACAAACGACGGGCGTGATATCGTCCAGAGGCGCGGGATTTCAATCAACGCACCCGTGAAGAGTGCGACGCGCCATAGTCCTGATGATATTGGAAAGCCAAAAATTTCAATCAACGCACCCGTGAAGAGTGCGACGTGTGTTTATGCGTATCATCAAATCGCTCAGTATATTTCAATCAACGCACCCGTGAAGAGTGCGACAACATTGAACGCTATAAACAGTCGCGCGTTTATGTATTTCAATCAACGCACCCGTGAAGAGTGCGACGTTGTCCGCCTGCCCAACCGTGCGTATAGCTGTGGTATTTCAATCAACGCACCCGTGAAGAGTGCGACTAGCAGAAAATGGCAAAAATGCGGCGGTGAAGATATTTCAATCAACGCACCCGTGAAGAGTGCGACTTGAGCAAGCTTGTTTTAGCCGTGCGCTCAATATTTTAATCAACGCACCCGTGAAGAGTGCGACTTATCGTGCTTCACCCACGCCCAACGCTTCGTGCATTTCAATCAACGCACCCGTGAAGAGTGCGACTCAATTTGTTTTGGATCTATAGCAATATCATTCGATTTCAATCAACGCACCCGTGAAGAGTGCGACCTACAGCTTCAGCACTTGCTACACGCTCGGCAGATTTCAATCAACGCACCCGTGAAGAGTGCGACCCTTCAGGATTAACTTGAGGGTCAATCTTTTCAAATTTCAATCAACGCACCCGTGAAGAGTGCGACCGACACGTGAAAAAAGGTGAGAACACAAATGAAGATTTCAATCAACGCACCCGTGAAGAGTGCGACCTACTTCTTTTGCCGACAAACGCCCATCTTCGGTAATTTCAATCAACGCACCCGTGAAGAGTGCGACTTAAGTGATCAACACCTTTATTTAGTGTTGAAATATTTCAATCAACGCACCCGTCAAGAGTGCGACACGCGCTTCAGTTGATTTAGTATTCAAAATATCTATTTCAATCAACGCACCCGTGAAGAGTGCGACAGAGTCTGCTTGATAGATTTCCAAATGTTTGTTAATTTCAATCAACGCACCCGTGAAGAGTGCGACTTGTTATTGTAACCAAGCCAGGCTTTAATTTTAAAATTTCAATCAACGCACCCGTGAAGAGTGCGACGTCGTCCACGGAGTCAGATTGCAATAAAAATAAGTATTTCAATCAACGCACCCGTGAAGAGTGCGACTTAATTACGTGGAAGAAGAATTTGAAAGCGTGATTATTTCAATCAACGCACCCGTGAAGAGTGCGACGCGCGTTTGTGCTTAGCAATTTATACGTTAACTCATTTCAATCAACGCACCCGTGAAGAGTGCGACTGCTATCCAACGCACTCTCTCGCTTGCTCAATTATTTCAATCAACGCACCCGTGAAGAGTGCGACTAATTGCCGTCCACTTGCTTTGTATAAACTCGGTATTTCAATCAACGCACCCGTGAAGAGTGCGACTTTGGCAATTGCAATAAATCCATTTTCTTTTTCTATTTCAATCAACGCACCCGTGAAGAGTGCGACTTCAGACTCCTTTTAGCCAATTAGAGAAGCAGCAATTTCAATCAACGCACCCGTGAAGAGTGCGACTAGGCAATAGATAAGTGTGTTGTCACCGTCATAGTATTTCAATCAACGCACCCGTGAAGAGTGCGACCATTTTTGGCTATTTTAAAAAGTCGTCAAAAAGTATTTCAATCAACGCACCCGTGAAGAGTGCGACAAATCGATGTATGATTTATTCGCAGATTGTTTCGATTTCAATCAACGCACCCGTGAAGAGTGCGACAAATCGATGTATGATTTATTCGCAGATTGTTTCGATTTCAATCAACGCACCCGTGAAGAGTGCGACATAAGTTGTTGCATAGTATTTTCAAACCTAAGTATAATTTCAATCAACGTACCCGTGAAGAGTGCGACTTTAGCTTGTGAAAGTTGGAGAAGCGCCTTAGCAATTTCAATCAACGCACCCGTGAAGAGTGCGACAGTTGACCGCCTGCCCATCCGTGCGTGTATGAATATTTCAATCAACGCACCCGTGAAGAGTGCGACCTAACGTATACGGTAAAAAAGGGCTTATTTTAACAATTTCAATCAACGCACCCGTGAAGAGTGCGACCCCCCGCTTGCGTGCGGTTTTTTATTGCGTTCGTTATTTCAATCAACGCACCCGTGAAGAGTGCGACTATTATCGGATGGCTTGGGGATCAGTTGCCTTTCGATTTCAATCAACGCACCCGTGAAGAGTGCGACGACACTGCGACAATGCTATCTTAAAAATTGCATCTATTTCAATCAACGCACCCGTGAAGAGTGCGACTGGACTTGTTACCATATTTTGGTAAGTGTTCCATAATTTCAATCAACGCACCCGTGAAGAGTGCGACTTCATCAGCTCCTTAGTATACGATTTTAAGAATTATTTCAATCAACGCACCCGTGAAGAGTGCGACTAGCTAAAGCGCTTAAAGACGCATCAGCAGACGTATTTCAATCAACGCACCCGTGAAGAGTGCGACAACTTAAAAAAGTTCTTGATCCTGTGTTTGACGCATTTCAATCAACGCACCCGTGAAGAGTGCGACACGTTGCGTCAGTGTTACTTAAAAAACTGCATCTATTTCAATCAACGCACCCGTGAAGAGTGCGACGTAAAATATGGAGATTAAAACAGATTATCTGTCGATTTCAATCAACGCACCCGTGAAGAGTGCGACAAAGATATTATGCATGACCCTGAGATGCAAAAGTATTTCAATCAACGCACCCGTGAAGAGTGCGACGAGGAAACGACGGACGAGATTAAAATTAAAGTTAAGATTTCAATCAACGCACCCGTGAAGAGTGCGACTATCTTTAATCTTTTGATGTTGTTGGAATTGGATATTTCAATCAACGCACCCGTGAAGAGTGCGACTGAGCCTTATTGGCCACTGAATCCAGATATGAGCATTTCAATCAACGCACCCGTGAAGAGTGCGACTCTCTCATATCTAAAATCTTATAACCATTGAAAGGAATTTCAATCAACGCACCCGTGAAGAGTGCGACTGTCATTGTTACCAAGCCAGGCTTTAATTTCAAAATTTCAATCAACGCACCCGTGAAGAGTGCGACTCACGCATCTCTGGATCTCGTAAAATGTCTTTAAATTTCAATCAACGCACCCGTGAAGAGTGCGACTGTTGTTGAAATTGGATTGTTTTAGATACTGGCAAAATTTCAATCAACGCACCCGTGAAGAGTGCGACCGGTGCTTACGTGTGTCATCAAATCGTTCGGTGTATTTCAATCAACGCACCCGTGAAGAGTGCGACCGTTCGTGTTTTCCGTATCTGGTTTTAATATAACATTTCAATCAACGCACCCGTGAAGAGTGCGACAAAAGAGCGGTTCCAGGATGTTAAAGATTTCAAAATTTCAATCAACGCACCCGTGAAGAGTGCGACTCATTGTCGTAAGTTATTGATAAATGTTCCTGAATTTCAATCAACGCACCCGTGAAGAGTGCGACGTGAGTATTGGCTTCCAGTTAATGTAAGCGTAGCAATTTCAATCAACGCACCCGTGAAGAGTGCGACCCCTGCGTTAATTGGCGTTTAGGTATCTCAAACTATTTCAATCAACGCACCCGTGAAGAGTGCGACAACCAACGAACGCAATAAAAAACCCCAACCCGTCGATTTCAATCAACGCACCCGTGAAGAGTGCGACCCAACAGCATCTGTGTATTCTTCAAACGCTTGTGCATTTCAATCAACGCACCCGTGAAGAGTGCGACCGCTTAAGCGCTACGGCTTCAGCGCTTGCTACAAATTTCAATCAACGCACCCGTGAAGAGTGCGACTGTCTCCCCGTGATAAATATAAAATGGGCGCAGATATTTCAATCAACGCACCCGTGAAGAGTGCGACCATCTCAGCTATTTTTGGCGACCCCTCTCCTCTAGATTTCAATCAACGCACCCGTGAAGAGTGCGACCGACAATTCAAGAAGCGCTTTTTCAGCTTTAATTATTTCAATCAACGCACCCGTGAAGAGTGCGACCGCCCATGCGTGCGTTCTTCCACCCGCTTGTTCACATTTCAATCAACGCACCCGTGAAGAGTGCGACGCGTGGTTGTGCGGTTTGTGGCACTTTTTCCGTCAATTTCAATCAACGCACCCGTGAAGAGTGCGACCGTTTTTCCTGCATCTTTTCAAGCCACCTACTTTATTTCAATCAACGCACCCGTGAAGAGTGCGACTCACGAATGTCGACAGGCGTCGACGTTGACGGATATTTCAATCAACGCACCCGTGAAGAGTGCGACGCTGTACGGTTACGGTCGACAGTTGTCTTACTGTATTTCAATCAACGCACCCGTGAAGAGTGCGACGCCCTCAGGATTGACTTGAGGGTCAATCTTCTCAAATTTCAATCAACGCACCCGTGAAGAGTGCGACGGTCACCATCAAGCCGTTTCCAGCGTTTTTTGCTGGTTTTATGTAATTATAGTTACCAAAATATGGGGTTTTGGTTGCTTTTTTGGGTCGAGGGTCTTAGTGTTTTTATGTTTGACTAAGCTTCGACTAAATAAGGAGTGTTCCTTTATCAGGATCGTAGCTATCGTTGTGACCAATGGTTTCAACGCGATTTTGCCAATTTTTTCCAAGTCTGTAAAAACGTATGCTATCTAGTTTTGGATCGATGATTTTTGTCAGTTTATCTTTAAGTTCTAGATACATGGCAGGTGTGACGGAACATTCAAAGACAGAATTTTGGACGCGCTGACCGCAATTGGTACAAATTTTAGCTACTTTTCGAAGACGCCGTTGACCGTCTTTGGTTTCGGTATTGACGTCATAAGTAACAAGCATTAACATAATTAATTGTCCTTATTATATCATAAAGGGTGGGTATTCGTCAAGTTCACCGTAGAGGGTTTTTGCTATGAGTTGTGCTTGGACGTATGGTAAGAGCATTAGAGGAACGTATTCGTTAATGAATGGGTGTTTGATTTCATCGTGTTTACGTTGTTGCCATTTATCTAAAAAGAATGCTCTACCGTCGTCTGTGAGTAAGACACTACCGTTTTCTTGAAGAAAGAAATGTTTCTTTTTAAGCTGACGATTGTTGATGAGGGATATGACAAAACGATCAACGAGGTAACATCGAAATTCTTCCATGAGGTCTAAGGCGAGACTGGCTCGACCAGATCGGTCGGTATGGAGAAAGCCAACATAACTATCAAGCCCAACACTTTCAAGAGCAGATTGACATTCGTGAGCGAGCATACTGTAGCCAAAGGAAAGAAAGGCATTGATAGGATCTCTAGGTGGTCTACGTGTACGGTTGTCGAAATGAAAGGTTTCTTTATTTGTCAAAATGAATTGGTTAAAAAGTCCAAAATAAAGTGTAGCTGCTTCACCTTCGAAACCACGAAGCGTGTCTTTGTTTGTTACGGTTGACAGTTTTTTTAAAATTTTTTTGAATTCTTTTTTAACCATGTTAAATTGTTCATTGTCAATGGCGTCTTTGTGGTCTTTTTGAAAACGGATGAGATATTTGTACGTATTTGAAACTTTGGCTAGAATAATGTTTTTGGCAAATGCTATTGATTCGTCACTGTCGGCTGTGCGGTAATGTTTTCTACGTAATAATACGTTGCCGTGTGTTTTTCCAATGACACGTCCACAAAATTGGCCTTGTGGGGTATGAAAAGATAAACCAATTTGATTGTCCATGCAGAGTTTCATGACAGCGGGTGACGCTCCTAGATAAGAAAAACAGATGATGTTATCTAGAATGTGATGAGGATAACTTTTGATGATTTTATCGTCTTGACGAATAGCGATTTCATCACCTTGTTTGGACAGGTATAGATCAGGCTTGGTGACATAAAGTGTGTTTAATAGTTTTTTCATAACAATGTACTGTTTGTTTCTGTGAGTTGTTTTGAGATATATTGAGAGACATTGTGATGCCATTTAGGATTACAAATATTGAAAAAAGTACAACCTTTACATTTTTTGGAATAGTGTGCGGGCTCAATATGTTGTTGACAATAATAGTCATGCATGGTGTCACTTAGTTGTTGCACTTGTGTGCGTAAATCATCTGTAATAAGAATTTTAATTTTTTGGTTGGTCTTTCGATAATAAATGTAACAATAATCAATTGTACATTTGAAGGTTTCTTCTAAGCAAATGACTTGTGCAACAGTTTGGATGATGTCTTCAGTTCCGTGACCTGTTTTAGATTCCTTGTATTCGACGACATGTGGAATCCATTTTCCTGGATGTTTGGTTAATGCGATGCCGTTGTTATTTTTTATAAATTCAACGGTATCTAAGATCCCTTGGAGACCAAGACATTTTGATGATGTATGAAGGCTTCTGACAATTAATGTATCTTTACGTTTATCTTCGATGAAAGGGTTATCTGTTTTTTGGTGTGTCAAATGGCCTTTTGTTGTGTAATAGTTATCTGACCAGTAGTCTTCAAGGTCTTTTAAGGCCCAGAGATGTCTGCAGTAACTAAAATTTCTAAGGCTTGATAGTCTTAGAAATTCGTCTTCCGAATACATAATCAGAATCCTTCAATGATGTCCAAGTGAAGACCTTTATTTTTGTAAGCATTAAGTTTGTTTTCATTGAGTTCAAAGTCGTCAGTATTTGCGTTGTAAGATAAGAGATGACGAATGCGTGATGTTGAGACGTTTCCGATTTTGTTATTGTGTTTGAACCAGTAAACGTTTCGAACAACCATTGAACCGCTTGGTCGCGCAGCAGATTGGTCGTTTTCAAAGAGTGTGATTAGAGCTTGTTTGATAAGTTCAGCGTCTTCTTCTGAAAATCCTGTTTTTTCAGCGATAGTCGGACTGATGGTTCCTTGGAAAACGTAAGTAGCATGTTCGATGAATTGTTTCATTCCCATAGTTGATGAGTCTTTTTTACCCTCTTTTTCTTCACGGTTTGTGCTTGTAGTGATTTGCATAGACGTGATTTCGATAGGCTCTGTTGACGTTGCAGGACTGATAGATACAGCACCTCGAACGCTTTGTGGTAGTTTACCACTCCCTTCTTTTGTTGTAACTTTATTAGTGAAAACTTGCCCAAAGCTGCGAACATCTAGCCATTGTTGGTTGATTTTTTGATTAAGTTCTGGGAGGCTTAATGTTTTAAGTGTGTCTTTATCAAAGGCTTGATTAAAACGTGTTTCAAGGGATTGAATACCGTCATTAGCACGGTCTGTTGATTGGACGAAGATTTGGTAGTTTTCATTGTGGTTATCGTCTGCAAACATGTCTTGAAGGCGATTACGAAGTTTGCGTTTAAGTGCAACGTCGCTGACAAGACCATAACCGTCAAATGTTGTGCGTGGCATGTTGTCAGCAATAGGATCGCCATTTGGATTAGCATAGTCAATGTCAAACGTTACGATGAAGTCAATTTTGTTAGTAAGTGGTGTAGTCATGGATTATTTCTCGCTTTCTGTTTGTTTTGATGAGGTGAAGAGGAAGTTTTTTTCGGCCTGGTAACCAAAAAGATAATCAGTAGTTAGTGGTTTATTGAAATCAGGCGATTGACGATGAGCGTCAAGAAGTGTGAGGATGTCACCTTCTTCTTTATTGAATTTTGTCCACAAACCACGATGTTTACGGTAAAGATAGTCGTTGTATGGTTTTACTTTGTCTTTAAGGTTTTTAAGAATACGTTCGGGACGGTTGATACAAGTGGTCCATAAACGTTGAGCATTGGTTTCTCGTGAGTTGTTATTGTCGTCGAGACTATACTTGGTAGCTTCAATGCGTTCATAAACTGCAAGTAAACGACCAAAGAGATAGGAACGATTTGTTTCTGAATTATTTAGCATAGGTTGATAATCCTTTCTATTTAAAAGCGCTAATCCTTGGTTGACAAGGTGTGTCCATTGTTTTGGATAACGTTTTGGATATTTAAGGTTTTGTTCGATGCGTTTCAAGATGTGTGTAGGGATGGGTTGTCCGTTAAGTAGTGCTGATAGTAGACTTTCATGAAGTTGTGCACGGTAGGTACTTAAGCCTTTGGAAAGTTCTAAATAGTCACCACCATGGTCTTGAGCAAAGGCATCATTGATGATATTGAAGAAGGATGGTGTGATGACGATGTCGCCATCTTTTGTTGTGATTGTCCATTGATATGTTTTGTTCCATTTTTGAAGGTTTTCAAAAAGTTGTGATTTTTTAATGGTTTCGAAATAGTTTAATGATGATCGTCCATCTGATGATTTTCGAATGATGGCAATGTAATAATTGTTATCGGCAAGTTTTTCTTGACCTGTATAGAAACTGTTAAGCACAGTTCGACTTTTTCGATCAGGGGTTACGGTTTCTTCTTTTTTTGTCGGTGTGATACCGAGTGTTGAAAGAAAATTGTTTGTGATCATTGTGTCTTCATTTGTAGGTACGGAAACATCTTTCCAAATGAGAAGATAGGTTGGGTTGTTTTTACTTTGGTCGATACGATAACAACTGTTTCGGTTATTGCATAAATAATTCAGCATGAGGTGAATTTTTTCACTTGTTTGGTAGCCGATTTTTACAATGTCTGTTGTTTTTGAGCTTGTTCCAAAATAATTACCTGTAAACATTTCTTTACGATTATCTTTAGAACTGATAGAGATAAGTTTAGCTCTGTCAATAGCTCCACGGTGTTTAGAAATAATACGATCTTCTTTTCCGCTAATGATACATTTTTTGTAGTTATCAGGATAATTTTTTTTGTTATAGTTGTTGACAAAATCAATATAAGATTGATGTAATTTTTGGTAATTGCTTACAGAATAGGTTTTGTAATTTTTAAAGTTTGGAATAGCGAATTCGATATACGTATCAATTTTAATAGATTGTTTTGGGTCACCATGTAATTTTTGAGAAAGTTGTTTGTCAAAATCAGGTTGACTAAGAAATTTTTGAATAGCTGTGATGAATGTATGAATATCGGCATTTGATTCAGATGCAAGCCATTTATCGATAAGCGCACATTTTTCTTGATATTTCTTTTTTTTCTTTGTTTTATATTCGGGGAGATAATATTCAAGTTTATCTGTCAATGGGTGTGGTGTTTTGTCACCTCCACGACGGATTGATTCTTCGGTAACTGGATAAATAATACGTTGACCTTTTGGCAGTTCATGTGCTGAAACAAGGTCACCTGTTGGTGTTAGTTCAACAACAATGGTATCGGTTCCTGTTGACTTGTGATCAGTATGATAAATTGGTAGAAGAATGGTGTCTTGGCTTTGGTCATCAACAAGACCTTGTTCTTCAGCTTTTTCATAGCTGTTTAGAAGAGTTGTAAAAAAGTCCATAGTTATCCTTTCTGAATGTATTCGTCGTATTCTTGATCAATTGGTTTGATGGCCTTAGGCGTTGGATAAAAGATATAATCATTAAGTGTATTTACGATATCGCAATCTTTATTTGGCTTAAAACGAATGATACCGTTAATCATTTCAGTAGCGGTATAGTACGCTTTTAATTTATCATTTTTTGATGTCGGATAGTCAAATGATTGGAACATAATACCGAGTTTAATGGTTTCATCTTTATAATAAGATGGTGTGAGGATATAGCGTCCTTCTGAAATTTTATCAATGGTTGCAAAACATTCTCGTGTTCCTAGAAAGACATCTTTTCGTCCACCGAGTTCTAAAGCACGTTTCATCATTTCTTCGTGCTTTTTAAGGTTTCGATCTTGTTTTAGGTCAGGACGGTTGAGGTTCCATTCAAAATGGAATTTGACAAGGTATTCGACATCTGCAAGATAGGTTGTGAGAGATAAATCAGAACCGTAGTTAAATCCGATAAGGTTACGGGTTCCTTGAGATTCGCGTTGAATTTTATTGATGACTTTGACTTCATCGATGACGTTGACAAAGGTTGGTTTTCGGTAAACACTATCGATGATACCTTTTAGAGCTTGTCTAGTAGGGACATCATAACTGTATTTTTCGCCACCTCCCTTGGTTGCAGGGTTTGTGAATAATGCTCTGTCACCTGTGATACGAGCATAAAAATAAGATGATTGTTTCATAATTCTTTTCCTTTCTTATAGTATAAATGTTGATGGCGTTTCAATCAAGCCTTTGTCAGGGGTGTAATAGTCGTCTGATAGGATATAGATATCGCCATAACGAGTAGCACCATTTTCTTCAGGGTTTCGCATTGTGATAGTATAGCGTTGCAGTTTTTTGGCAAGTCCTTTGAGATATCCAAGTTGACTGGTTGTTAAGTTTTCGAGAGAACAAAGGCCTTTTAAAATTTTAAGATCTTTTTCTGTGTCACCATATGGGACGATGACGGTTTGACTTGTGTTATTAATAAGGTCGATGGCTTGTCCGGCTGATTTAAAGTCTTGGTGTAATAGTAGTCCGTCGTTAAGTCCAGCATCTGTGTTTAGACTGAGTTTATCTAGGGCTGTGTTACTGTTAGTGACATTATAACTCATATCTTTTTCATTGTCAGCATAATAACGCTTGTAGAAAAAGTCGTTCAAGGCTTCTAGGTTGAGCGGTGATGGTTTTTGGAAAAGAACGTTTACGGTAGTTTGTTTCTTTTGGTTAAGACCTTTTAAATGATTGGTATTCTCATCTTCATCGGTTAATCGAACAAGCCATAGTTGTCCTTTAGTTGCACGCGCACCTTCGCGATTACAACGGCCATTGGCTTGAACGAGAGAATCGATACCTGCATAAGAGCGAATGACTTTTTCAAAGTCAACGTCAACGCCAGCTTCGATTAATTGGGTACTGACAACGATAATGGGTTCATTGTTAGCAAGGTTTTTTTTAATTTCAGCCAGTTTATCTAAGCGATGTTGGGCACACATATTGGTCGTAAGATAATAGCATTTACGGTCTGTTTGTTGATGTAGTTGTTCGTAGATTTTATCAACGGTTTTTTTGGTATTAAAAATGAGTAATGTTGATACGTCATCTTTTAAGGTATGGTTGACAATATCTTCGATAGAACTGTAATTGTCACCATTCATTTTTTGGATAATAGTACGTTCAAATAGCTTGCGTTCTTCAGGCGTCATGGTAACGAGATCTGCGTTTTTAGCATAGCGGATAGGGTATTTTAAGCCAGTGAAATCATAGGCAGGTTGTGTGGCTGTACAAAGGACAAGGGTTGTTTGCATGATGTTTGCCATAAAATTTGCCATGAGATTAAAAATATAGGTGATGTCAACAGGAAGCGACTGGACTTCGTCAAGAATAAGAACGCTATTCGCTAAGTGTGCAAAGCGTCGAATGTTGTTGGCGCGTGGTTTGAATAGCGTTTGGAAGAGTTGTACAGATGTGGTCAGAATGATTTGGTCATCCCAGGTATCTGTACAATAACGTTGGAAATTACTATCATCATTTTTGGTGTTATCAATGACATTAGAGTGATGTTCGGTAACACCGTCATCACCCATAACCTTACGAATAGCTTGGGCATTTTGTTCTAGAATTGATAAAAAGGGTGCGGTATAAATAAAGCGTGATTTGTTTTGGTGGAGCAGTTGATGGGCTGCATAACGCATGCTAAGGTTTGTCTTTCCTGCGCCTGTTGGTAAATCAAGACGATAAATACCTGCAGGGTCATTATCACCACGTTCTTTGATGGCTTCGGCTAAGGATGTGCGTACGTTATTAATAGGCGTTGTTGGCGTTTGAAATTGTTTATAGAGTTTTTCAATCTTTTTATAATAAAGACGATTCAAATCATCTCTATCTAAAGCAGGACGTTTTCGGATAATGGTATCATAAGCATTGATGGTGTCAAAAATGTCTGCATTTTTTAAAAATGAAAGATACATACGGACATAACAACCATCGTAATAGGCATTCTCAACAGGGTCATCGGTGTCAAGGTGTTTGCGACTATTTTGATAGTCGTTATAGGCTTTATCAATGAGATCTTCTAGACTGTCATAACCGTGAAAGGATAGTTTTTTTTCAAGATGTTCTGCGTAAGGAATAATGTCGTCATCATAATGGAGATTGTTTCGTTCATTGAAGCGTTTGAGTAAGCGATTGTTAGTGTCATATTCTTTGATATCCGTATAAATGTCGAAAAGTCCATGGTGGGCTGCAATGACATAGGCGATAATTTCAGAAAAAACACTGTGCCTTTTCTGTTGTGAAATTTTTGTGCATAAATAAAGAGCTCCTGCATAGGAATGGTCGACATGCCTGTCAGGATTATTCGTCAGTTTTTCTTGAAATTTGCGATCAGCTTTTCCAAGGTCGTGATAAAGACCAAGAAGGAATAAGACGTGCCCTTGGTTAATGGTTGAGGCTTCGTCACGTGCAAGTGTGGCAACGTTGTAAGAGTGTTCGGTTAAGGTTTGGATACGGTCACCGTCTTTATGAGCGAGAATAGTCATTGGTTTGGTTTCCTTTCAAATTGATAAAACCACGATTGTCTAGTTTTAGCCAGTTGATGTTATTTTCCATAAGTCAATCTTCCTTTAAAATATCTAAATTAAGTTGCTTGATGTGATGTGTGAGTAGAGGTTCAGAGATTGTCATGAGTTTTGCAATGTCTACAATGCGGGCGCGTTTGATTTTTTCGGCTTCATAATATTTGCGTGACGGTGGTTCTGTTTTTTTAACATGTTCAAGGGCCAATAAGATGAGTTTTTTAGGCATAAGGATGTCAATTGCGAACTGATTGGCCATGCGTTCTTTTTTAATAGAATCTCTTCTTTTTTTGTTCGTTCATGGGTCATTTTTTTCTATTATAACATGATATATCGTCAACGCCAATTAACGCGCTAGCGTTTTCCAAAACATAAACCATGGGCGTCGGGGGCGAACGGTAACGTTCGACAGCCCGCAAAACTGTTTTTTAGCGTCAGCTAAAAAACCTTGACAAATTATTGGTAGTTTGCTAAACTATAGATGAACCACGAGATGTGGTTCTGTGTTAATTTTCTTTATAATTTCTTCCATTAGTATAGTCGGTTCTAGCTCTTGCGACTATGCTCCTTTCAGTTTAGAGTGACGTCTGAGATGGACGTCGCTTTTTTTGATAAAAATCTTGACAAACTCTTATGATTTTGTTAATCTATAAATAAGCCATGAGATATGGCTTATGTAATAGTTTTTCATTTTAATTTCCTGTTTTATATTCGTGAGTAGTACTCGAATGTAAACCTTTCTTTTTTCTCAGAGAAGAAACGTTCTAGATGGACGTTTCTTTTTTGTTGGTTTTGTGTCCTTACTTTTGTTATAATAAAGGAAAATGAATTTACAAAGGAAACTCATCTTATGACTGAATATATGCATTTATTGGTTGGCCGCCCAACGCAAAAATCAAAAAAATTAGAAGTGTGTTATACGTTTGGTGATGTTGCTTATGTTCGACCTAAGCGACTAAAAGAGGATGCAAAGGTTGATCTTATTGATTGGCCTGATACGGTTTTAGGACGTTTACAGGCGGCTTATGACCGTGTACCGTTGAAACAAGACCGTGACAGTGTTTTGGTGGATTATAGAAAATTAGTGGCTTGCTTAAAAGATGCCTTTATTGCATTGACAGATGGATCTTACGAGTCGTCAGAATTGTTTGAGGAAACGTGTTCGGATAGCGATTTACGTCGAGTCTTTTTAGCGTCGTTGGAAGTCTTTGGTTTGTTTAATATATTGAAGTTAAAAACAAATGATGTTTGGAATTTGTTGGAAGATTTAGACGCATCTGTTCATAAAATCCCTGATCAGGTTGTATTTAATCGATTGCAAGAACGCTATTTGGATAAAGGTTTTTCGGTTTTTGATTTACCTGACGCTTTGATTGGACACGATTATGGTACAATTCGAGAAGGCTTAGAGAGTTATAAACAGCTGCTTTTTGATTTGATTCATCCTTTTGATGCGACTTTTTTAACTAATACCGCACTGACGGTTTTAGCTAAAATTGAACATGGCGATTTTGAATCAGAGGTAATTGATGGACAATTGTTGAATGTTATTGGCGATTGGTTGTATCATTTTAAGATTGTTGGGGCCTATTCTTCGTCGTTAAATGAGCTGTCAAAAGACGATCGTGTACGTGATTATAAAGCTGCTTTTAAAAAGTTTCTTGCTTTTGGAACGCTTAGTGGTGCGTCGTTGCATTTGTTTAATGATGTAAAATTGTCGTCAGTCAGTTTGGAGGATGTTAAGAAAGAGTTGTTGAATCCTAATAAATTGAAACGTGATGTTGCAATTGTAGATGAAATTGTGGATGAAATAGCTGTTACACCTTTTGAGCAAACAACATCTTCACTTGATAAATCGTTGGTGAGCTTAAAAACAGCAACATCTGAGTATACAAATGACACTGTTGATACCTTGGATTCTATTCATGCAGATATTGTTGAATTGAGTGAGGCGATTGCTAGTACATCGGAAGAACATCAATCAAACAGTTTGAAGTATTCAGAAGCCTTATTGTCAGAGGTGGCTGTTGATGATTTTGTTAAGCCTATATTAGACGGTGAGCCTGAAATTACTTATGTGAAACAATTGGTGTCTGATCTTATAGATTCTGAAGCGGTTATTGATGAGATTGGTTCTACATGGCCAGCCGATAATAGGGAGTTTAGAGAAATGCCATCACGTAAACAATTAGAAGAGTATGCTGAGGAAAAATCAGTTTCGCTGTTTAATTTAGAGCCTAAAGAAGATACGTTTTATCTTGGGTCATGTTCTGAAACGGTACCTAATGTGACTATGATCGATAATAAAATATCTAAGAAAAATACCTTTTATGTGGAGCCTTTGTCTATTGTACAATCTGATGATGATATTCCTGAGTTAGATACAACGATAGTTAAAAAAGACACGCTTTATGTTGAATCTCAAAAAGCACCTATTGATTATTGGCATGGTCAACCATTAATTGTAACGGATAAAAAACCAGGCTTTTATACGGTAGGTTTAGAAATCGCCTTAGATAGATTACCTCCTAAAGATGTTCTTAAGAATGTTTATGTAGACTATGGACCTTTGTGTAACGCCGTGCAGCTTTGTTTATTGCAAGACTTTTTCGATGTTCGTGTTGTTATTAACGAATTAATGACTTTATTTGGTGATATTGGTCGTGGTAATTATGCGCTTTACGAAGATTTGCGTGCTGAAAAAATTAAGTTTTTGCGTAGTGGTTTGGTGCGTTGCCTTTTAGATGTTAAAGGTGACGCTGTAGCACCATTGTGGGACAGTCAAACAAATGATCAATTTGGTTTTGACATAAAGACGGTTCAGCGCGTGTTAAATGATTTGGTAGAAATCTATGGTCGTAATGAGGGGACGATTGAGCATTGGTTTAGTGTATCTGACGAAACAAAATGTTTGATTAAACAAGCTCTCAGCTATGTGTCGAGTGATACTGTTTTTGTTAAGGTCCCTGTATCGCTTAAATATACGGAATTTAGCGACTGGTTATCACCTAAGGAATGTGATGCCTTGTCTCAACTTCTTTTCTTCGATGCTAAGAAAACGGACTGGTACCGCTCAAAAGCCATTGAAAAAGAGGTAATGGAACGCTATAAGGGTTGCTCTTTGTTACCGCTTGACTTTTTGAAAGACGATACGGTGACGAATCCGAGTCGCTATCGTAAGAATAACATCGAAGCGTGGGACTTTACCATTCAATCGCTCTTGCCACATCCCTTAGCGACGGTGGCGGAATATGTGATTCGTTACCCTTACAAGGGTGGTCGTGAAGATTTGGAAAAAGCCCTTGCCTGGGCTAAGAAAGCGGAAAGCTCGCTATCTTACTTGCAAAAAACGGTTGGTTATGGGGATGCTGTTGTCAATGACCTTCCTAAAGTTGATGCGGGCATGTTCCCAGATTGTTCTGATGGCCAACGAGACGTTTTACGAGCGGTTCAAAAGGCTACTTTGGCGCTTCGTGGTGGTCTTGGTTATGGCGAGCCTGGAGACGCTTTGAGGGATGTGACGGAAGGTGTGAAGACGCTTTTGGAAGAATTGTAGGATTGTTTTTATAATCTTGTTGAAGAGATGTAAGAAAGGACTGATAGTCCTTTTTTTATTTTTTGGTTCGTATTGTATCATAATTTTAGTTAGAACCTTTATTGGATGATTTGTGAAAATGATTTAAAAATTGAGAAATTTTCTTGACTTATTTGAACACTTGTAGTAACATAATTATATCGAAATGGGGTATACTTGTTTATGCCTGGGAGGGCCTGATGCGTCAGTCCTTCCGTTTTTTATTTTTATGTGTTGTTTGTTGTATCATAATTTTAGTCTATTAATTAGCGACGTGTGGCTGATTTGGTTGATTTGTTGATTGATTTGTCAATGGATTTTGTTTGGATTGATTGGCTGATTTTGCACGTTGATTTTGCTATTTATCGCTTCCTCCCCTCAAAAAATCAGCGCTGGCGTTAGCTAGCGCTGCCCAGAAAAAACAGAACCTTGGCGGAACGCCAAGGTTCTGTTAATAAACGCTCAATAAATGTTCAATAAAGGTTTAATAAAGGCTCAATAAGCGAGTAAGTTAAAGCTGTCAAGTTTTTCATAGATGCTTTCTTCAAGTTGTTTAGTGATAGTTTTAATGTTTTTGAGGGAACATGGGCTGTCTTGCATTAATGTAATATTGAATGTGTCAGTGCTATTAGAAGATACATATAAGATGCTGTGACCGATATCTAAACAAGCGGTTTCTTTGTCATTGATGGCACGAATGCAAGCTTGAAGCGTACCTTTATGATCTGGAGATGTTTGTGTGTAGGTGAAATTGATATTGTTATAGAAGTAGTTAATTTCAAGATAATAGGGCTTATTGGAAATAAGAATATCATTGATAGTGAGCGGTTTGAGTAGTTCAATGACATCGTCTTCAGTAATAGGTTTAGGCATGGATTAGTATTCCTTTCTCGTAAATTGGATAGAATGTTTATGTGGTTCGTGGGCGTTGTTTTTTTTTATTATTTATGAGTATTAATCGGTTCCCATTCGTCTTCCATGTCTTCAATGGCTTTTTGACGAATAGCACGCATGTCTTTTAAAGGAATACGTGGGTTGGCATAGGTAATGTCAATGCCATAAGCAATGCCCATACGAATCTCGTACATTTGAGAGGCTGAAAAACGTGGGTTGTTGTAAAGGCTAATTTCGGTACCAACGGGCACGCCTGCACGTTTTTCAAAGGCTAGCCCTTCACGAAGTTGGAAGAGTTGTTCAGGATTAAATTTTGGATTGAGAATAGATGTAATATCAAGACCTTCGACAAGTGCAATGCGGTATTGATACATTTGTTCAGGATTGTAGCTAGGGTCAGTGTAAGGTGTTGGGTCGATGCCTTGTTTGTAGCCAAGGTCGATTTGATGTTGTTGTTCTGGGGTCATGACGGTGTCCTTTCTGTAACAGCTTTTTTAGGGATGATGAGATGATTTGACAAGTAGTAGTTATCGTAATCTTCAGATTGAATAGTGTTCTTAGACGATTTAACAAAGAAGGGATTGTTCATGGTGCGTTTGAAATAAAGGGTGTTGTCTTTTTTAGTAACGTTGTAGTTGGTGGTAATAGGGCGTTTAGCGAAGCGGACATAGTTAATGCTGTCTGCTAATAGGTTTGTGGTTGATGCTAGAGCACAAAGACTAAAGAGGATGCAAAGACCTTTGATGATAAGGGCTAAATGGTTACGTTTATACGGTTTTGTCGCAATAGTGCCTGCTTGGCGAAGGATGAAAAAGGTTCCAATAAGGTTAATGACAATGAAGAGTAGAATGAGAAATGGATGGGTTCCAAAGATACTTGGCATGTAGGTTTCCTTTCTTTAAAAAAGTGATTTTAGTTTTTCCATGGTTGTTTTTCGAAAGCGTCTTTTAATTGTTGGGCTTTGTTGTGGAAGTAACATTGATCTTCAGTTAAGGCTTCTAACGTGTGTTTTTGTTCTGGGGCTCTGAGTATGCCGTCGTTGACACATTCACTGATGTAACTGGCAACAGGGTCAAATTGAGCCATGTCATGTGACCATGCCTTAATAAGAGCTTTTTCGATAGCGTGACATAGGGCGTCTGTGGTTTCTGGTTCAGAAATAATATTTTGCATGATATTGTTCAGATTGATAGTAGAACATTGTTTAGAATCGATAGGTGTTTCAATGGTAACAGCTAATAAGTAAGGTTCTTTATCATCTGTTGGGACTGTAAAATCACCGTCTTTTGTCATAAGGATTGTAGTTGTTTTGTCCTTACCCATGCGATTGATACCGTAATTGTTTATGAGGTTACGAACGGTACTTTTGATATTATTTTTGAGTACTTGTTGATAGCTTGTTGTGTTTGTAAAGACGGGTTTGAGATTGTTGGCGCTTAAGCTATAGTTGATGAACAATTTAGTAACTATTGATGGTGTTGTTGATTGGTTTTTGGGCATGGCGTCGATTTCTTCTAGGAAGTTATATAGCGTTTTGTTGGATGGTTTGTCTGAGTTTTTATCTGTTAAAACGATATTTTTCATTTCTGCCCAGGTGATAGCTTTGTCGTCAATTGATAGAGTGGTGATTGCAGGCTCATTTGGTGTGAGGGCTTCAAAACTAAAGTGAATATTTTTGTTTTCAAAGGCGTCATTGAGCATGAGTGTGTTTTCGTCACTAAATGCGGTTGCAAGATATTTAAAGGGTTGATTTAAGAGTTCTTTGAAATAGTACCTGTTGATGTCTTTGAAATGGCTGTCTTTATTGAAAGAGAAGTTGTCAACTAAGGTTTCAACAAATGTGTCAGGATTGATATTGTACTTTTTGAGAAAGGCAAGTGTTGGTTGTCCAAGGTCTTCATTGGTGATAAGAATGTTTTGTGTTTGAATTGTTTCGGCGAGATGGTCAGCATCGGCATCATATTTTTGGGCTTGTTTGAGTTTAGTGGTAAGTATATTTTTGAAGGCTTCAAGGTCGTCTTTTGTTGGGCTTTTCCAACTTAAGAATTTAGATCCTTGGTCGACAAAGATAGCTACAACATTAGGATGGTAACACATGACTTCAAATTTATCGCTTTCGATACTGACGTCTGATGTGAAGCCTGATGGCGTTAGTTCAAGGGTGATGACGAAGTAGTCGTTTTCGTCGAAAGCACTATTGGCAATAGCTTTCTTTGTTTCAGTGGCTGCTTGTTTCATCAGGTTTTCGATGTGGTTGATAGCGTAGGTAAAAGCTTGTGTTGTTACGGACATATAGGTTTCCTTTCTTTAAAAAAGTGATTTGAATGTTTCAATATTTTTGATGGTGCGAAGAAGATTGTTTGATTTGTGGTCAGTCGGTGAGGTAGGTGCTAAGGGCTTGTTTGTTTTTGAGTTGTCCTGTGGCTTGCGCTTTAACAAAGATAGCCACGCGCTGTTTTGGGGTCATGGGGTTCCTTTTTATCTTGGTAGAGGATTGATACCGTGGATAATGTTGAGCACACAGACGGTAACAAAAAGGCTAATAAATGCAATACTGCCTAGCATTGCGAGAATAAAAAGGACGGCTGTCATCATTTCATGGCGTTGTTTAGTTTTGTGAGTTTGTATTAGAATAACGATACCGTTATAAAGACTTTTGACGCTGTTGAGCAGTCCCCAGGCACTACTAACGATGACAATACTGATGGATGATAGTGATAACATAATGAGTTTCTTTCTGATAATTATTTACGAAGGCATTGGATAGCTATCCAGTGAGCGATTTGCAAGTTGAGCTTAACGTCATGGTAGATAGGGTTCGGGGCGGTCGCCTGCGCGAACTGTCCCGTAAAAAGTGTACAGCTGCGTTAGCAGATGGTATATAATGGTTTGATGTCGTCAGCTAAGACGGTATAGCATTTTGGTGGGCGACCTTTTTTTGTCGTTGCTTTAAGGGCATTTGTTTCTTTTAAGAAGCTTTGGACAAAGGCCATGTGACGTAAGTTGGATGGTAAGGTTTTAGCGTATTGCGGTTGGAAATGTGCTAATAAATCTCTTGTTTCTTCTAGTGTGATAGACTTACCCGCAAGTAGAAGAGGTAATGGATAGTGCTCCCAATTTTGAGCTAAAATGTTAAAGGCTTTGTTAACCATGATTGTGTGATCGAAGTCGAGGTCTAACCCAGGTTCAAATGTGGACCAACCGTTTGATAGGTTGACATGTTCTGTCAAGAAGACCAAAATGGGAACCGAGATAACATGTCCTCGTGGATCACGATCGGGATCTGTTTGAGCGGGGAGTTCTTGGAGGCGATAGCTTAATTGAGAGAGATTTGTTTTGGTGTCAAGCGTTCGTTGAACAGCGTGTGAGATAGACTCATTGGGCGTTAAAAGAACGCCAGGCAAGGCTTTTTTCTTGGAGTCTTTACGAGTTGGGGTGAAGAGTTTGACCGTATTGTGTGTCCGATCAAGGGCTAAAATTAACAGATCGACAGCGACGTTTTGGGTTGGGGTTAGTTGCATTGTTCATTTCCTTTCTTCGTTATCGTTCCATATAAAGAGAGCACCGAGGGCATTTAGAATGTAGAAGATGTATTTGCCAACATTGGCAAAGTTTCCTTGAACGCTCGCTTTTGCGAGTTGAACAACGTTGTAGACCAACCAGAAACGCCATTGTGTTGTGAGTTTCAAGGCATTGAAGACATTGGCGACAAGAGATAGTGCAAAGGCAACAGTTGTGATGTAGGCAAGCGTGTTCATTTGGCCGCCATAGCCGATATAGTTGGTGCCGTATGCAAAGGCAAAGGCTAGGATTGTGGCAAAGATGGCAACCAGTTTTGTTTGAATCTTGCTGAGTCGATTTGGTTTACCTTCTTGTGATTTTTGCCATTTTTGAATAGCGAAGGTGTAAATGATAAAGGTTACAGGGTAGGTGATGATGGCTGCTTTGTTACCAAGGATGTAATCAATCGTTCCTGAGAGGACGGTATTTAGAATACCAAGGTAATTTCCCCATTTGTTGACTTTTCCTGTAAAGCGTGTGGATAGCATGGAAATTCCGACGTTTGTTACAGAGATAAGTCCAAAGGGTACAAGTTTTGTCCACGCACCCCAATGAACAAATTGGTCTAGGCGTGAGTTGAGGTAGCCTGATGCGATGGCGATGCCGATAACAAGGGCAACACCTAAGAGGTCGAACCATTTAGATGTGGCAAAGAGTTTCAATGATTTTTTCATTGTTCTTTCTCCTTTTTATTTATGATTATTATTTATGATTAAAGTGTATCAAAACTAGATAGAGGTGTCAACCGTTTGTATTCGGTTTTTGAGTCGGTACATGCTTAACTAAAACCATAATCAAATACACATGTGTGTTTCCTTTCTTTAAAAAAGTGATTTGAATGTTTCAATATCTTTTATGGTACGAAGAAGATTGCTGTCTTTTCGACGGTATTTGATATTCCAGCGTTGGCCATAATCCTTGTCTCTTTGAAGGGTCAAGAGGCGTAGACCTGATTCCCAATACTCGATGATTTTTGTAGAGTTTGTGTATTTAACAAATAAATTGTAGGTTGTATGACCATCTTTAAAGCCGACAGTTTTATCTAGTTTAGTTAAATAAGTGTCAATGGCGTCGTTTTGATTAATGATGTCACATTGATCACGAAAATAAGCTGTTTTAAAAGCGTCTTGGAGTTGATTGTAGATAGCAGTGTTAGCTTCTTTGGTATTAGAGGTCAAGTGCGTAAAGGGGATGAGACTTTCTTCTGGTTTAAAGTCATGTGTGATGGTCAGTTGGTTGTTGTGGATAGCGAGATTCACATCGAGACTGATGGTTATTGGATGACCTTTATAGATAGATAGCCAATGCGGTCCGTGGTCAGTATCGTAACGATTTGTTGGAAAGGTTACGTTAAGTTTATTGGTGTCTTTGAGGTAGTCGTAATAGTCTTCAGGAATGTCTGTAATGTTGACTGTTTTGGTGAGTTGTTTAGGATGATTATCGACATAGTTTTTGATGGTTTCAAGGTCGTGTCTGAGGTCAGAAATAAGTGTGTTGACGATGGTGTCATCTATAGCGATAAGATTGTCGTCGTGTGTAATGATGACGTAATCGTCCCCTCTTGGTTTGAGAGTGATATTGCTGGTTGATGGACTGATGTTATGGTGATTGTCTTGAGAAAAGATGTGTATACAATACGGATTGATGCTTCTGTTAAATTTAAGGTAAAACAGATGTGTTTTTAGTGATTCTTGGTCAGATGTTAGACAATTGGCTAACGCGTCTTGAACATACGGGTAGTCAAAGTATTTGAGGTAGTTGTAAGTGCTATCTAGTTGTTCTTTAAGGTAGTGGGTGTTGAGGTGTTCAATGAGTGTGTCAAAAATAGGGAAGCTGGTGTTACAAATAATGTCTTGAATGGTGCTATCAGAAATATCTTCGTTATCGAGGATATAGTTGATACTTTCTTCTGTAACCGTTTGAATGGCTGGGTCAAAGATGAGGTAAGGTTCTTTTTGGAAAATGTGATAAGGGATTTTAACAGGTGTTTGGATAAGCTTTGTGAGTTGTCCTGTATAGCGATAACGGTCTTGATAGGCTTTAATGATTTCTTCTCTTGAATAATCTTTTGGATTTGGTTTAATGTCTGTGAATTTCATGGCTGTTTCTTTTCTTAGAGGTCAAAGCGTAAACGGTTAATTTTTTTGTAGAGGGCTTTAATTGTTGGAATGACTTGGTCAATGTCTGTAACTGTTTTTTCAGTATCATAGGTGATGATAGGACTTTCGTCAGGTTGACAAAGATAGTCGTTCCATGACTGATAGGTGATGGTGATACCGTTTCTAATTTCTTGGGCTTCATCAGGATGCGTTTGGGTCGATAGAGCGATGGTGATGCTTTGGTCATCATTGATAGTGATGTGGCATTCTGTATCGTTATCACTTTCAAATGGTTGTGCGCCCCATTTTGTGAAGAAATCGTCAGGGTCAGTTCCAGGATAGCGTTCTTGAAGGCGGGTTTCAATGGCTTCTTTTAGTGGTGTAATTTTCATGAGTGTTTTATCTCCTTTTAGCTAATTGTGTCAGTATTTTTTGTTTATTCAAACGGTCAATAGCTTTACCTAAGTCCTTAAGACTTTTTGGGATGTTTTTATAACCCTTGACAGTTTGTGAGACGTGGTAAAGTGGTGGATTGGTTAGAAAACTTGGGATAGGTTTTTGATTGAGTTGAAAAGTGATGTTTGTAGTTGGTTCGGTGCTTTTGTTAACGATAATGGTTGTATTGATGGCGCCATCTTCGTAGATAGTAAAAATAGTGTCGATGTTTGTAGGGACAGGAAAAGTGTCTTTTAGTTTTTTGATATTGTTATCAAGTGTATCATAACCTTTATGACTATGAAGGTAGTTGATGAGTTTTTCTCTGATATGGCTTTGTTTCATGTGTTACTCCCTTTCTTTAAACTCTAGTTTTTTGATTTTCCTAATCATTTTTTTGATGGTTGGGACGATTTCGTCAAGTTCATTAATAGTTTCAGATGTTTCATAGTGACTGATGATGACTTCGTCAAGTTTTTGATTATAGGCATCCCAACCGTAGTGCTTAATGGTGACGTTATCACGGATTTCCTGGGCATTGGTAGAGCAGAGTTCAGCTTTTATGGTGATAGTGAGCGTTTTATCAGGATTTACGGTCAATCGACACGTAAAATCGTGATCGTTAAAGGTATGACAATCTTCAGTGAAGATTCTATCAGTGGCACGTTCATAGGTTTTTTTGAGTTTTTCAAGAATTTCTTTTTTAGTCATGACTAATTTCCTTATAAATCATAAATACTATAGCTTGCAAAGTCTGCTAAGATTTCTCTGTGTTCTTCAAAGAGTTTGCATTCGGCAAGGGCTTGGTCAAGGTCGTCTTGGGTTTCAATGGCTTTACCTGGGTCCATCCAATAGATGCGAGGGTTATTGCGATTGGCTTCTTTAATTTGTGGCCAGTCGGCGAGGTAGGTATTGAGGGCTTGTTTGTTTTTAAGTTGTTTTGTGGCTTGTGCTTTAACAAAGATTGCTACGCGTTGTTTTGGGGTCATGGGGTTCCTTTCTATTGGCCTTGGTAGAGGATTTCTTCTAAATCGGTGAGGGTACGGTCGAGAATGTAATGGAAGTTGGGTTCGATGAACGTGAGCTTGTTGTTTTTAATGTTGACGGTTGCGATTGGGCTATGCACATCTGGGTAGCCAATAATCGTATGGCTTTTATTTGTTTTTGGGACTACAAGGATGGTTAGTTTAGATGGCGTGAGTTTGATTCGAGTTTTATTGGTGGAACTTGAAAAATACAAGTCGTCAAGTGTTTTATAAGCGTCGGATTGTTTATAAGTTTCCATTAAGGCGATGAAACGGGGGTCGTTAATGAAGTGATTGATTTTATCGTAGACAAGTGTGTCTTTGTTTAAGAATGAATAAAGTGACATGAGCGTTTCCTTTCTTAGTCGATAGTAAAGTCAAATGATTTGATGTTTTTTAATTGGAATCCTAGGAAAAGGTTTTGGTTAAAATATTCGATGAACCAGCGTTTGCGAAGAGCAGCATGGTATTGGGTTTGTGGTTCTTTTGGGTTGTCTTCACTGAAATCGTTTTCAAGATAGGCACGGTCAAAGGCTTCGTGTTCAACGGACATGAAGTCGTGGCCGTTATCGATTTCAAGATAATAACTATAATCAAGAAGATACAAGAAATCATCAATTTTAGTTTGATTCCAGTTGGTGTCGATATCGATAGTAAAGACGGTGCCGTCGTAGTTGCTATCATAATTAAAGTTGGTGTAAAGGTTTTTTGGAAAATCACCAAAAAGACGGACAGTGAATTCACGATGGTCTTCGATTTGTTTTTGATAGAATTTGAGTTGGTCGATTGTTGTAAGGTGTTGCACTTTAGCGATAGGTGTTTCGGCTAAAAAAGCGTCACGAATAGGACCTTGATAGCCACAGTTAGTGCTTTCGAAGGTTTCGCCTGACTTTAGCGTAAGTTTGTAGTTGAGATAGAGTGACATATTAGGGGTTTCCTTTCATAAATAATGAGTAATGATGAAGTGTGAAGACGCGCACGATATGCGTCTCTCCAAAACCTAAAAAATGGGTCTCGGGGGCGACCGTGAGGTCGCCATCCCGCAAAAAATAAGCAAAACCGTTAGGTTTTGCTTTAGCGGTTTTAAGTTGACAAGTGTCAGGTGAAAAGCGTACAATAGAACTATGAAAAAATGTAAAGAAAGTGAGTTTTCTTATGAAAATTAAGCGAACAAGTGGCGTCAAGCGCGTGCTTTATGGAACAGCAGCGGCAGGCGCTCTTTTAGCAAGTAACGTGAGTGCGGATGAAGTGACGGGTAGTCTTCAGTTAATGAGCGATAAACTTAAAGAAAGAACGACAGAAGAGAATCCACATGTTTTTTCTTATGAACGTGATCAGTTGCAATTGACGACATCTGGTGATAAACCATTGCCAGTGGGGAGTAAATTGAAAATTAAGGTTGGTTTGTCGGATCCATCAAGTTTGTTATCAAGTCCAACTATCGAGGGTAAATCATTGGTGTCTGAAGGTGATGGCGTTTATTCACTTGATGTGTCAGGAATGGCTCCTGGGAAATTAACAGAGCTTGTTGTTAGTCTTGGAGAATGTCTTTCTAAACAACCTTCGTTAACGGTAACAATGACGTATGATTTATTGATTGATGGTAAGTCTGTCAGTACGGTGTCTTCGAAACGTGTCGTTACGCGTAGTGTATCTGCTTTTGAGATTGATAGTTCTGGGTCGGCATATTCTGTTGTTTCAGATGGTTCAAAAGAATTGGCGTCAACGTATCAGTCAAGTGGTGATGTGTCAACAGATGCAGGTGTTAAACGTATGACCTTGACAGATTTACGTAATCCTGTCACTTTGACTGCGGATCGTTTAGAAGGTGTTGGTGCTACGGATGTATTTGTTGATATTGATGTTCCTGATGGCGTGTCATTGGCAATCAAAGATACCGCTGATAATGTTACTAAATCTATTTTTTCAGAGTATCGTTCAGGTAATCATTATCATATTCCAAAAGCTGTTTTTGAAAAAGCTGATGGGGGCATGTATTCTAAAATCGTGTTTAATTCATCTGAGTTAGGTCGTAAAACAGTAGCTCAGCAAGGACTGTCGTCTATCTTTGATCAAACTGTTGTTTCAGATGTGTCAGTTAAGTTATCTTATAAAGATAAAGATAATGTATCTAAGGTTTTGGCAACGGCAACGCCTGTTAAATTATTTACAAGGGTGACGCTTTCTAAAGCGACAGATGGGAAAATCCATTATGCTCAAAAAAATAATGTAACGGCATCTGTTTTTGGTTATAGTGCTGTGAGTAATAGTATTGACGGGACATTATCTATTGACAGTGATGTTGTGACGACGTTGAAACCTTTGGTTTTTGATTTGAAAGATGATTCTGTTATTAAAAATCGAACAGTTTCTTTAACGCAGATGTTCAATTCTGTTAAAAAAGTTCCATTTGTTGTAACGGATGTTGCAACGGGGAAAGTTTTAGGTGAATTGGTGTATGGTAGTTCACGTACAAACTCTCTTGTATTACCTGATTCGGTAACTAAGATTAGTATTGCTCCTAAGGTACCATCCGTAATTAATGGATCTGTTGATTCTCGTAGTTATATGTCAGTGTCTATTACAGGTGAGAGTAGTGATGCTGTTTCGATAGCTACAGATATGGCTGGTAAAAATGAAACGAGTCGTGTGGTTCGTCAAGTTAAAGGGTCATATGATGATGCGTCAATTACATCTACACATACGATTTTGTTAGATAAATTGACAATTAAAGGTAGGGATGAAGATTTGGAACGTTTTGTTCCACAAGATTCTGAAACAGGTATGTCCGCGTCATTAGATTTAATGATTTCTAAAGATGTTTCTACTAGTTATAGTGAGGTTCCTATTAATGGTGTGACTGTTTCATTTACACTTCCTGATGGATTGGTATTGAAACCTAATGATAGTCCTAATGGGTATGATATTGTTAAACAAAATGGCCAGTCATATACGCTTCGTTTTAAAAATCCAGTTTTGAATATGGATAGTGAACGAAAGAGTGGTCGTTTATCTGTTAATGTGATATCGACGTTGCCTGCAAAAACACGTGTTTATAAGATTCCTTTTACGTTTAATTTTGATTCTAAATTAACACCTTTTATTGTCAATCCGACAGATAATGTATCGACATTTACGCTTGTAGCTTATACAGCGAAAGAATTGTTATCAACGTCTGATATTGATTATGCAGGTTTGAAAAATCAAACAAGTGCCATTCTTGATGCGTCTCATAAAGAAGCGGTTGTTAATTCAAATTTGATGAATATGACGTCTTCTAATGTTGCTAAGTGGGAAAGTTTAGCTTATATTCCACAAAAAGGGATCGATGGTTCTACTGCTACGGCTAAATTGACGGGCGCGATTACAGCTCCTAAAGGTTGGAAAGTGCTTTATACAACGGATAAAGTGAGTGGTAATCGTGAGGTTGATGCAAAATTGAATTTTGTAGAAACTCCAAGTGATTTTTCTCGTGTGACAGCTGTTAAATATGTGGCGACAGCACCTGTTAATCAAGTGTCGATAACAACGTTTAAGGTGCCACTTGCAGTGACTAATGAGCCAGGTGCTAAGTATGTGTATCGTACAGATATCACAACAGATACGGCTTCTCATATCTTGTCGGCGCCTGTGTCTATTTCTGTAAAAGAAGCTGAGTTGAAAACACGTTATCTTGAAAAAGGAACAGACAAAGTTCTTTCTCCTGAAGAAAAAGGGAAGAAAGATAAGAAAGATATTCCTGAGTATACCTTTGTGGAAACTAAGGTTGATGGCGATGTGACTACGCATTATTATACAAAAGAACTCAAGACCCGTTATCTTGAAAAAGATACCAACAAAGTCTTGTCTCCTGAAGAAAAAGGAAAGAAAGACAAGAAAGATATTCCTGACTATATCTTTGTGGAAACCAAAGTTGATGGTGATGTGACAACGCATTATTATACGAAGGAATTGAAGACCCGTTATCTTGAAAAAGGTACTGATAAAGTCTTGTCTCCTGAAGAAAAAGGGAAGAAAGATAAGAAAGATATTCCTGATTATGCCTTTGTAGAAACTAAGGTTGATGGTAATGTGACCACACATTATTATACCAAGGAATTGAAGACCCGTTATCTTGAACAAGGAACCAATAACGTTTTGTCTCCTGAAGAAAAAGGAAAGAAAGATAAGAAGGATATTCCTGACTATACCTTTGTGGAAACCAAGGTTGATGGTAATGTGACGACGCATTATTACACAAAAGAGCTCAAGACCCGTTATCTTGAACAAGGAACGAATGCGGTTTTGTCTCCTGAAGAAAAAGGCAAACATGATAAGAAAGCGATTCCTGATTATACCTTTGTAGACACTAAGGTTGAAGGAAATATCACAACGCACTATTACACAAGGGAATTGAAGACCCGTTATCTTGAAGAAGGAACCAACAAAGTCTTGTCTCCTGAAGAAAAAGGGAAGAAAGATAAGAAGGATATTCCAACCTATCATTATGTGCGTACAACGACTGAGGATATTGTGACAACGCATTATTACACGCAAGTGTACACGCGCTATATCGATATCGCAGATGGTAAGGAAATTGCTGAGCGTGAAAAAGGTACTTTTGGTAAGAAAGATATCCCTGACTATCGTTTTGTAGACACTCAAGTCGATGATAAAGGAAATACAACTCACCGTTATGAACAAGTGGGTACGCAGTATATTGACAAGTCAACAGGTAAAGAGATTGCGTCTCGCGAAAAAGGCACTAAACCTAAGAAAGATATTTCTGACTACCGCTTTGTGGAGACTAAGAAAGATAAGGATGGTAATACTAAACATTACTATGAACAAGTGGTGACCCGTCATGTAGCTAAAGAAGATGGTCATGAAGTGGCTCCTATGGAAAAAGGAACGACAGGTAAGAAGGATAATATTCCTGATTACCGTTATGTGGAAACTAAGAAAGACTCTAATGGGGATACGCGTCATATCTATGAAATGGTTGAAACCCATTACATTGATAAGAAGACCGGTAAAGACTTGACACCTCCTGATAAGGGAACCAAGGGCAAGAAAGATATTCCAGGTTATCGTTTTGTAGAAACCCGTAAGACACCTAATGGCAATACCGAACACGTTTATGAGCATGTCAATACCCGTCACGTCGATTTGTTAACAGGTGTTGAATTGTCTCCTATGGAAGAAGGCTTGACGGAAAAACGTCAAATTCCTGATTATGTCTATGTGGAAACACGTATGGATCCTAATGGTGATCGTCGTCATTTCTATAGTCAACAAGCGACGCGTTATCTTGACAAAGATACCTTGAAAGAGTTGGCGGAAACGGAAAAAGGGACGCATCCAAAACGCGATTTCCCAGATTATCGCTTTGTGGAAACTAAAGTGGATGGTGTAGTGACGACACACTATTATGAACAAGTGGAAACACGTTTCATTGATAAGGAAACAGGTAAATCCATTAGTGACCCTAAAAAAGGAACACATGGTAAGAAAGATATTCCAGGTTACCGTTTTGTAGAAACCCGTAAAACACCTAACGGGGATACGGAACATGTCTATGAGCAACTCATGACTCGTCATATTGACAAGGCGACAGGTAAAGAATTGACGGCTGCTGAAAAAGGTCTTCATGGGTCTCGTAGCTTCCCAGGTTATCATTTTGTGGAAACAAAAACAGATCCTAATGGTGATTTGCGTCATTTCTATGCCCAAGTGGTGACCAAACACGTGGATATCTTAACGGGTGAAGAAGTAGCTAAGTCTGAACAAGGCATTAAGCCTAAGAAAGATGATATTCCAAATTATCGTTACATTGAAACCAGTAAAGATGGCGACGGTAATATTATTCATAAGTATCGTCAAGTAGTGACGCGTTTTGTAGACCGTCATAGTGGGGCTGAAATTGCACCATTTGAAAAAGGAACAACGCCTAAGAAGGACATCCCTGATTACCGTTATTATGAAACGACACGTGATGATAATGGCAATACCCGTCATGTTTATGAACAAATCACAACACGTTACATTGATAAGGTGACGGGTAAAGACTTGTTACCGTTTGATAAGGGAACAAAACCTCAAAAAGATATTCCTGAGTATCGTTTTGATCATACGGAAAAATTGCCAAATGGCGATACCAAGCATTATTATGTGCAAGTGGTAACGCGTCATGTAGACATTGATACTAAGAAAGAATTAGCCGAGGTTGAAAAAGGTACGCAACCGAAACGTAGCTTTGAGGATTATTATTTCGTTGAAACAAAAACAGATAATGGTGACACAACGCATTATTACAAACAAGTAATCACGCGTTTCGTGGATAAATCTGGTAAAGATTTGGTGCCGTCTGAAAAAGGTAAGAAAGATAAGAAAGACATTCCTGATTACCGCTATGTGGAAACAAAGGTTGATGAAAAAGGTAATGTCACTCATATCTATGAACCTGTACCAAAACCTGAGTCTACGCCAGAACCTAAGCCAGAGCCTAAGCCAGAGCCTAAGCCAGAGCCAAAACCAGAGCCTAAGCCTGAGCCTAAACTTGAGCCTAAGCCAGAGCCTAAGCCAGAGCCTAAGCCAGAGCCTAAACCTGAGCCTAAGCCAGAGCCTAAGCCTGAGCCTAAGCCAGAGCCTCAACCAGAGCCTAAGCCAGAGCCAGAGCCTAAGCCAGAGCCTAAGCCAGAGCCTCAACCTGAACCTCAACCTGAGCCTAAGCCAGAGCCTAAGCCAGAGCCACAACCTGAGTCTAAGCCAGAGCCTAAGCCAGAGCCTAAGCCAGAGCCTAAGCCAGAGCCTAAGCCAGAGCCTAAGCCAGAGCCTAAG